>Ga0209489_104099_pt1 | contig 27310 bp, 20 predicted proteins | sample SiratrowhiteBW_FD_187527 | JGI IMG/M metagenome (GOLD analysis project Ga0209489, IMG submission 187527) | Root nodule microbial communities of legume samples collected from California, USA - Siratro white BW (SPAdes) (version 2) | ecosystem: Host-associated > Plants > Roots > Nodule | place... | reverse complement strand
GATTGTTTTTTGGAAAAAAAAAAAAAAAAAATTGTGATATAAGCACGCATTTGGCACAAAATTTGAAAATCAGATGTGCATTCATTGGTGTCCTGGCAACCTGGTTTGCTTGGAAACCAAAATGCATTGTGCTTTGCGTCTTTGATATGTAAAGCAAGTGTTTACTACTGTCATTATCTCAAAGTTACTTAATTGCTTATTGCGTGTAATTTACTTGTGTATTTTGGAAATGACCAGTTGCATATTTTGTTTTAAATCAATGACAAAACTTGTGCTTTGTATTACAATCTATTTAAAGATATTATCTTTCTATCATTTAAATTAATAAGACAGATGCTAGGATGTGATCAAAATTGGAGATGTGAAGTGACTCTTCCTGTTTAATGTTTTGAAATTCCTCGGACATGGGCAATATATGGTTTTGTGGTGATTGCAGGTTCCTGGTGCTGCTGAGGCATCAATCAGAAATCTACCACGTTCAGCCATTGGTGACCCTAGTAACTTGGATGCTATGGGTTTGTTAGCCGCAAACAAGGGATTGCCCATGGAGGCAATTGTTGAGCAGATTCGTGATGGCAGTACACTCCGAATCTATTTGCTCCCACAATTTCAGTTTGTCCAAGTTTTTGTTGCTGGAATTCAGGTATGTGTCAAATGATGTTGCTGTTGCTAATTGCTGCTATCTTTATCTACACATAAAATAATTGTTTTCCCTTTACCCTAGTCCCCGCAAATGGGAAGGAGAGCTGCACCTGAAAGTGTTGTTGAATCAGAATTGACATCTAATGACACCAATGAAGATGGTTCTGGGGAACCTCGAGCTACACTTACATCTGCACAAAGACTAGCTGTTTCGACAGCTACTGAAACTGCTGCTGATCCTTTTGCACATGAGGCTAAATTTTTCACTGAGATGCGTGTATTGAATCGAGATGTAAGTAACATGTTTCTATAAGTTACATTACATTTGCATTATAAAATATTTTTTAATCCAAATGGGATGCAGGTTCGGATTGTCTTGGAAGGCGTTGACAAGTTCAGCAATTTAATTGGATCAGTGTATTATCCTGATGGTGAATCCGCAAAGGACCTGGCATTGGAACTTGTAGAGAACGTATGTACTTCCCCTGTGCGGGCTGATATTAGTATTATTTATTTGTTCTAAGACATGACGTGTTTATTGGCCATTGGTTTATTTGATATTGAAACAAACTTTTTTCCTCTTATATTTGTTCTTGATCATTTCTTGTTGAGGTATATTATACTTATGATGAGCATGATACAATATGCATGTTGAGAAAAAGGAGTCAACAAAAGACATGAAATGAACTTATTTTGTGTAATTTGCTCGTCATGAATTCTGTTTGTGTAATTTACATACAGGAAACGGATGCTCTTATTTATATAATTGGTAAATACCGTGAGCAACAGCTGCCAACATTTATTTAATCAAATTCAATTACTATTGTTCCAGTATCTTTAACAATGCATTGAAATTCCAATGTAGTATTTGATTAAATGAATTTGGAAAGGGAAATATTGTACTTGGTAGCATTACTGGCTTTATTGGCTTGGGTGTTTGGCGCACTATAGTCTCCACATACTTGTAATTTTATTGTTGTCTAAGTTTTAAAGCAATAAAATTTTTAGGATCTATTTTCTGATTTTTCTAGTTTTTTCTGTTTTTGAATTTTAGACTTTGCTGAAGTGATTTACTTGATATTTTTCTAGAGGAGATGTAGAATGTTTCTTCATTTTTTTTTGTATAATGAAATATTAGTCATGTACCAAATATCTTTCTCATTTCACATTTTCAATCAAACAGGGTTATGCAAAATATGTTGAATGGAGTGCAAACATGATGGAAGAAGAGGCAAAGCGAAAGCTGAAAACTGCAGAGCTACAGGCTAAGAAAAACAGGTTAAGGATGTGGACAAACTATGTACCACCACCTTCCAATTCAAAGGCAATTCATAATCAGAATTTTTCTGGCAAGGTAAAATATTGCTAAATCATTTATTTATGTCAAATAGTCAATCTTTTCACTCGTATGACATTTTAATTTGGGTTATATAGGTGGTTGAGGTTGTGAGTGGAGATTGTATTGTTGTTGCTGATGATTCCATTCCATATGGTAGTCCACTAGCTGAGAGACGAGTTAACCTTTCAAGTATCAGGTGTCCAAAAATGGGCAATCCTCGTCGGGATGAAAAACCAGCTCCTTATGCCCGTGAAGCAAAGGAGTTCTTGAGAACACGCCTCATTGGTCGTCAAGTATGAAAATATCTTATGATAACTTCTTTGAATGTCATATCTGAATTCAGTTGTAATGGATTACTGCTATCTTTTCAGGTCAATGTTCAGATGGAATATTCTAGAAAGGTTTCTCCCACCGACGGATTTGTAGTTCCATCAGCAGCTGCGGATTCCAGAGTAATGGATTTTGGATCAGTCTTCTTAGTGTCAACTGCAAAGGTTGACAACGATGATTCTGCATCATCTGCTCCACCTTCTGGAAATCAGCAAAATGGGGTGAATGTCGCCGAATTGGTAGTTGGTCGTGGTTTTGGAACTGTCATTAGACATCGGGACTTTGAAGAGAGATCTAACTATTATGACGCACTTCTTGCTGCTGAATCACGTGCTACTGCGGGAAGGAAAGGCATCCACTCTGCCAAGGATCCCCCAGTGATGCATATAACTGACTTGACGGCGATAAACAAAAATGTAGTTAAGAAAGCCAAAGACTTCTGTCCTTTCCTGAAAAGAAGTAAAAGAGTTCCTGCTGTTGTGGAATATGTTCTCAGTGGTCATCGTTTTAAAGTGCTGATTCCTAAAGAAACTTGCAGCATTGCTTTCTCTTTTTCTGGAGTCAGGTGTCCAGGTCGTGATGAACCATATTCTGATGAAGCAATTGCTTTGATGAGGAGAAAAATAATGCAAAGAGATGTTGAGGTAACTCAATTCCCTTCTGAACTTTAATTCCTGTATGTTGCTTATGTTTTATTAAATAATTTTTTACTGTTTGCAGATAGAGGTTGAAACTGTCGATAAAACTGGAACATTCTTGGGATCCTTATGGGAGTCGAGAATCAATGTGGCAGCTACTCTGCTCGAAGCGGGTCTTGCAAAACTGCAAACATCCTTTGGCACTGATAGAATTCCTGATTTCCATCTTCTGGAGCAAGCTGAACAATCTGCGAAGAGGCAAAAGCTGAAAGTAAGAATGAGTCCTATCGTGTTTACATTAAACCTATTCTTTCCCCGTTAACTATTCTAAAGTAAATTGTTTTGAAGATATGGGAGAATTTTGTCGAAGGAGAGGAAGTATCCAATGGTTCAGTTATTGAAAACAAACAGCAAGAAGTGCTTAAGGTGCACAGGAATTAATATATTTTCACTAATGACCATTTTAATGCTTAAAAATGGTGAATGACTCGTTCTGTTGTTATACTTGGTAGGTAATTGTTACAGAAGTCTTGGGTGGTGGCAAATTCTATGTCCAGACAGTTGGAGATCAAAAGATCGCATCCATTCAACAACAGCTAGCTTCTTTGAATTTGAAGGATGCTCCTGTGATTGGTGCTTTCAATCCTAAGAAGGGCGACATAGTCCTTTGTTATTTTCATGCTGACAAGTCTTGGTACCGGGCCATGGTATGTTTTGTAATTTTGTAGTCGAAAAAATGTGACCGTTAAATAGGAGTTTGCACAAACAATATATAACCTGATTCACTTCTGGGTCATGACCCAATTTTTTGACAACTTTCTCTTTTTGTAGTAGATCTTTTGATTGCGTCCCCACTTCCCACTTGCTTCATTGATTTTTTTTATCTAGGCTTCTTGACAAGCATCTAAGTTGATATTCTTTCAATGATGTCTATTTTTATCACCCTGTTTGTAATCTGCTTCTCAGTTTTAAAACGAACTGTTATGTTTTCAAGTTCAGAGTATTAGTATAAAGGCGGTTTCATCTAGGGACATCAGTTTTTTCTTGTTCACATCTCCCACAATTCAATTAGAAATCATGCAGTCATATATTTTATCTTATGTCCTACACTATATGCACCTGTTCATTACCACTTTCTGCAATGTCCTCTAATTTTACAGAAGTTGATGAATTGCTAATTAGTCAGTAGATACTTCTATCACCTTCTCTGTTTGCACCCAATTTCTCTCTTCCGTAAGTGTCTGTTATATTTTCTATTTTGATTATTCATAATTGAATTTTGTAGGTTGTCAACACGCCTCGGGGACCAGTTGAATCCCCCACTGACATGTTTGAAGTATTTTACATTGATTATGGAAATCAAGAAGCAGTACCCTACAGTCAGATACGGCCTGTTGATCCATCTGTGTCTGCTGCACCTGGCCTTGCTCAACTGTGCAGCCTTGCTTACATCAAGATTCCAAACTTGGAAGAGGATTTTGGGCAAGAAGCAGCTGAATATTTGAGTGAACTGACTTTAAGCAGTGGAAAAGAGTTCAGGGCGAAGGTTGAGGAGAAAGACACTTCGGGAGGAAAAGTTAAAGGGCAGGGAACTGGGACAATTCTTGCCGTAACTCTTGTTGCTGTGGATGCCGAGATCAGCGTTAATGCTGCCATGCTACAGGTAATATTACTATTCATTCTTGCTTGAAGTGCTTTCAAAAAAGCCTTATGGTTTGGTTCTTCATGCTCATACAGGTAATATATTTTTTTGTGTGAAATTTGCAGGAAGGGCTTGCTAGGACTGAAAAAAGAAATAGGTGGGACAGAAGAGAACGGCAGTCAGCTATTGATAATTTGGAGAATTTCCAGGAAGAAGCAAAGAGCAGCAGACGTGGGATGTGGCAGTATGGAGACATTCAGTCAGACGAGGAGGACACTGCTCCTCCTCCTAGAAAGGGTGGTGGTCGGAGATGAGTGTAACAGGAGGAGCTATAGTATGTAATGTAGACATCTTGAGAGGAACATGTTTGAAGTTATAGGCTTCAACAATTTTTATTTTTTTTTTAAGTTAGAGAGAAAAACCAAAATGTCCTGCGGATTCCTTTTTGTAAGTTTTGTTTTAAATTTTGCCTTTAGGTTAATGGGACAATTGTTTTCTTCAGTACATGCGGCAACGTTCTTTGTTCTAGTTTAATGATGTTATAATAGAAATAAGTTGCATGTTTAACATGATTATAATGTTTGTGCAAATTAATATTAGTAATAGATATATTAAATTTTATATTAGGATCGGGGCATCAAGTTGGAAGGTATATTTCCATAGAAGGAATTGAGTACTAGTTTTTGAAGAAATTGGATATTAACTAAAAAGTGACCAAGATAAAGAATTTGAATAAATATTCTTAGAAACTAATGAGTTCTGAAAGTAAAATAGTAACGTTTTTTTTTTTTAACTAGAGAATAGTTTATTGTCAACTCTATATGTTAAAAAATTAAAAAAAATGACAACACACATTTATTATCAGTAGAATAAAATATAATTTAATATTATAGATATTAAAATAAAATATAATTGGATACATATATGTTAATTTAATAAATTATTTTATTTTTTATATGCTATTAAATTTATTAAAAACTTATTCCAATCAATATTTAAGTTTAAATTATCGTTCAGATGTACGTTGTCGATGTGAATGATGTTCTTCCATTTTCGATATGTGAATGATGTTCTTCCATTTTCGATATGAATGTACGATTTTTTTTATATGAAAGGTGTGTTAAGGATTTCAATCCATTATAGATAAGATTAATTTACATTATTAAGAGATAACAAATTTTATCATATTAAGTTAATATTGCGAAGGTGAACTAATTTTGTGACATAAATATTTAAATTTTATTATTTTTGTTTTTATATAAATCTATAATTGTATATGTGATGTCAATATTTAGTCTTTAGTGTCGAAGGGAGATAGTATCTATAAAAACACTCTGATATATAAGTCAGTGTATGTTTGTCAGAATTTATGTGTGTATAGATTGAAAAATGTATTTTTCTTTCAAAACTTCTTACATTGTTTATAGAGGTTAAGCATCTTACATTGTTTAGAAGTTATGTTGTATAACATTGATATTGATGTAGTTGAATGATCTTTTGTAGTCTTTTATATACAGTTGTTAACATTGCTTAACTAGTTGTGTACAAATGATAAATAATAAAATAATATATTTTGAGTGGTCGAAAAATGTTTGGTATGCATCTCATTAAGGATTTCTTGACAATCCAGTACCATTTTAATATGGTACAATAATTTATTTTAACAAAATTTGTTGGGTTTATTATATTATCTATTATCGAATTACTCATAAATATCCAATTTCATCTATGAGATATATATCTCGACGTGGGAATGTCACATTTGATACCAATTTATAATATATCAATGCAAATCCCACCTTATTAAATCGATTTTGTAAAGTTAAATTAAAATTAAAATCTACTTAATATTATTTGGAAAAATAAGTGCATATAATATTAGCAAATATTATAAAAAGAAAAGAAAAAATAATCTAGTTGAGAAGAAATATTTTCAAATTATCATAGTTTTATATAAATGATGATTGCTACTTATCCAACACAATCAAATTTTTAAACTAGATGAAACTTAAATAAAAGTCTATCATTATCAATTCTTTCACAGGAGAAAACATTATTTTTTTTCCTTTATCGGAGATTTTTTTTACCATCAAATGTAGGAAAAAAAGAGAATTAATTCACCAAATGTGGGAATAAGACAGTAGAAAAATTAATTATCACTATTTTTTAGATTATTATATACAAATATTGAATTTAAATGATTTATGTTTATTTCTAAAGAAATAACCAAATCAAATCTTCAAATTTGTACATAATAAACGTAGCCTATATTTATAAGTCGAAATAATCACTAAAATTGTTTGTTTTTAGTGATGTTGAGTTCTAATATTGAATTGTATCCATAAAATAAAGCTTATGTCAACTAATATTACTAAGTAACATTTTTTTAATATCTCCTTCAAACTCTTTAATTCTTTTCTTCTTTTTTATTAGTTTTCAGCAAATTCTATTTTATTATTATCTTTCTGAAAAAAGTTATTTTTTTACCGCGAGCAAATTGAGGATTGACCATTGTTAAATAAAAATTATAAATTTTAGAAGTTATATATGCTTAAATAAATTATAATTATAATTAAATTAGAACTTAAAGCAAAAATTGTTTGAGTTTAATTAGAGTTAGAGTTAAACAGCAGTAATTATTATTAAAAATGAAATTAAAACCAATGTAACACAGTATCAAATAAAGAATGTGAAAAGTAAACTTACAAAATTTAATTACTGGATAAGAAACTTATAAGAGATGTATCTACTTCAAAGAACTTGTACAACAAAGGCTGGAAATCACATATTTAGATAAAAATGTTTTCTTTTTCTTATAAAAACAATTATTTTAACATTTATAATTTTATGTTATTGAGAACACAGGCTTAAAAAATGCTTGTGTATGTTCGCATTTTTGAAAATTAAAATAAAATAAAGTTATTATTAACTGTTATAATTGAGAAGTTATAAAAAAATAAAAATATATTCTTTAAAAGTATATTTTTATTTATCTTTTTATTTACTTGGTGTATGAGACATTGAAAGATAAAAGTATATTTTTATTTATTTTTATATAAATAAGAAAGAATTATGCTTAAAATAATTTTTAGAAAAAAAATATAGTAAATAAGAGAATATTATATATTTTTAGAGATATATTATAAATGATAGATTTTTTGTGTATGACATGTCGCAAGATAAGAATATAATGTCGCATAAAAGTTAAAAGATGTCTCTTACATGGGAGGAAATAATGATATTTTAAGAATAATTTTGGGAAAAAATTGTGTAGAAATGAAAAAAAAAAATCTCCATTATATATTCTTATAGATAATATCAATAAATAAATATATATATATATATATATATATATATATATATATATATATAAATATATATATATATATATATATATATATATATATATATATATTGAATTTTAACCAACTTTTGAAACATGGCATGATTTTGTGTATTTGAAAAAAAAATAACTATTTATTATAAGTTAATTAAAGTGACGTTATGTTGTAAGCACATGACTTTTTACTTTTTTAATAATATGAATTTAATTTATTTGTTTTTAATCTAGGGCCAACATTATCGAAGTAATTTATTTCAATATAAAGTAAAAGTGTAATATGAATTTGAATTGAGTTTTGATAAATTTAAAGTACAAAATAATATTGAATGTATATAAATAAGATTTATACCAATAATTTTGTTAATAAACAAAATAATTCAGTTATACCAATGATTTGATATATTTTCTTTCACTTTGATTGTTTGACATTTATGTAGGTAATGGGTGAATAATAATTCATGGATAATCTTGAATGTAAAAATATTGAAAAGAAAAAAGGATTTGATTATGGTAGAAAAATATTAAATATCTAAAGTACTTCTTGAAATTGGGATTGTCTAAGTAGGTAATAATAGTGGTATATATAAGTGCATCTGCAAGATAGGTAATAATAATGGTATATATAAGTGCATCTTGCAAGACATATAAAATTATGTTTAGTAGTTTTCATATCTAAGTTAAAAATTTCATTTCCAAATATAATATATTACCACAATAATCCAACAGATTAAATATTATTTGCATTCATAATATTGAATAAATAAATGTTAAATAAGTAAATAAATGTTATTTCTATTTAAGTGAAGATTATAAGTGTGTCAATTTTTCATATAAGCAAATAATATTACATTCTTTTAATGTAAATTTACTTTAAATGGATAAAAAATTATTTTAACTTTTTAAGTTACATAAAAAATTAACCGTATTTGAACTCCACCTAAATTAAAAATTTATCATAAAAAATTAAAGTTGTGTTTGTAAGTATAACTTTAAAATAAAATAAATTACTTTTAAAATTATACTTACAAGTAAAATTTCACCCTAATTATGAAAAAGAAATAACATCTTCTAAACACGATTTTTATGTTAATTTTAAAAAAATTAAATTAGCTAAAATTATGCTACAAAACATAAAAATGACTCTATAACAAAAAAGAAAAGAAAAAAAACATAACAATACGATTTACCTAAATTTTTTAAATTTACCTATTTTAGTAAATTCAAAGTTAAATAAAGTTAAATTGTACTATTTTAATTTTTAGTACTTTGACTGTGTAAATTCTATTAAGTAGATTCTATTAAGATATTATAACTTTAAATTTAATTACGACAGATTTTATATTCTCATAAAATTAATTATTAAAATATAATTAAAAAACTTTAATGTAAAAATGTATTTCTATTTAATAATATTATTAGAAAAACACTAAAAGATATAATTCCCTACTATTGTACAAAGTTTAATGAATTTCACAGTTGTTTAAAACACTTTTTCTTGTTTATTAACAAATCATTGGTATAACTGAATTAGACTTAGGTCTTTTAAGCAAAGTTTTATATTTAGTTATTGTGAATAAAACATGTCTTTGCTAGGAAAAAATTTCTCTAAGAAGCAATAATATCTGCTTTTTAAAAGAATGCTCCATATTTAATTTCGTTTTTTAGAAGTAATATCTGCATAAAACAATGGCTGTCAGAGATGATTTCACATAGGATTTCATTCAATTCCCCCATATCTTGAGACTTCGCCCCTTTTGAAATCATGTAAGTTTATTTTTTAAAAATAAAAAATAAGAATCCAAAAAAAAGAAAATTGAGTTAAATAATAAATTCTATCAATAAAAACTTAACGTGAACGGCAGGATTCGAACCTGCGCGGGCAGAGCCCACATGATTTCTAGTCATGCCCGATAACCACTCCGGCACGTCCACTTTGTGTATATTATTATACAATTAAGAATGGAGTTTCAAGTTTTCAAATAATCAACTTTTCAGATGCTTGAAAATGTTACCCATGGAGAAAATAGTCTGTGAAAGAGATATGATAGGGAAAATTTATTTTTATATTGTATTGTTAAAATAATTAAAATTTATTAATTTTGTAATAATTATGCTGAGAGTCGTATCAAAATTAAGCTGATAAACAAATAACAATGTGAATAAATATATGATACGTATATAATACTCGTTTTGTACATAGTAAATAGGCTCCTTTAATAGAATAATTTTTAAGTTAAAATGGAGGTATTATTGGATAAATAATTTAATTAAACATTTAGAAAGTCATGATACAATTCGTAGTCCCCACTTTAAAGAAAGTGTGTGCAAGTTTTTTCCATCTTTTTATACACGCCAAGTCTGTGCTGATTGCTATGTTATGTATGGTGGTGATTTCTGTTATGTTTCTCCCTCCACACAGAGTTCCTTCACATGCTTGTGTTACAAAAAGTTTCAGCTACCAAATGGCCTTTTTTCCAACCATCTACGCATGAATTATGGCTAGGTATTTTTCCATCATGATACAGAATTAATTCTTGATCACATGTAGTTCACATAAACATGGAGTAAAACTTTCTGAACTTCTGACTACAAAATCCTATTTTAATAAGATATCCTCAGAATGAATGATGTTCTAATATAGCCTCTTATCGTCATCATCAGCAATTCATGACTTACTAAAAAAATGTCATTAGTACAATTGCATCAGCAACACATAATACTCAAACCATGAGGCATGGTATACTGAGTGAATGAATTTTATCTGCAATGCGAATGTTCACAACTCTGGAAGTACCTTGTGCATAGGGCTAAAGCTGAATTCTTGATACTTAAAAACGGGCCTTTTTGTTGCCTGGAAACATATTTACCCTAATCCAGATTTAGATTCTTCTTCATACTTTCATAGACCACATAAGTAATGCTTGCAGCCGGTACAACTTTGAGGAGATTTGGAAAGAGTCCCTTGTAGAAACCTATAAAGCCTTCAAGCTGAAAAGTTCTCCGAAAGGCATCAAACATCCCCTTGTACGCATCGGAAGTGTTGGAAGGTTGTGCCTGCAGTCTGAGAAAGATGGTAATGGAAAATTGTCAGTAAAGAACATCCATAACAAAAAAAAAAATCAGCTTTAAGGAACGCGACTGATACAATCCTTCAACCCATCAATTCTTTTGGGGAAGGAGAACAAAGAAACAGTAATACTGAGCAGAGAAGAAAATACCTTGTCCGAATAACCTGCAGTGGGTAGACACAAGTAGCTCCAACAGTCCCGGAAATTGTCCCACATCCTAGTTGTACTAGAGGACCAGGTTCTATGAAGGAGAAAAAGAGTAAAAGGTCTCACTCCAGGAGAAAAACTTTTAAGAATCAAGTTATCGTAAAAAAATTGAAGCTGTTTATAAAATCAGCCAGTTCAGGAGATTTTGTGGCTGCAGTAATGACATACCCCTATCCTGAAGAATATATCTCCTGGACAAATCTTTCAAGGTATCATAAGCAGTGAGATCAATGGCTGCATAGGGAATCATGCCAAGCAGAGATGGAACAAGCCCTCTGTAGAAAGCTCGAGGTCCCTCTTGAACCCATATATTCATTGTAAGTGTTCCCAGCTTAGGAACCTTTCCACCTTCAGAGGGACAAGTCTGTAACCTTGTTTTAATGAGATCCATTGGATAGATAGCAGCCTGTGCAACTGCACCAGCCATACCACCTGCAAAAAGCCTCCCAGCTGTACCAATATCCGACTTGCTGCCTTGAGCCTCTCCAATTACATTTTTTAGCATTTCAAAAGCATAAAATTTGATGGCACTTTCTGGTGTTACCTTCACAACATTCAATCCATTACCTCGGAAAAATCCTAACAGACCATCTTGCTTCAATATCTTCCTTACCGCTGGCATGATAGAAGCATGTGCAGTTTGAACTTGTAAAACCACCTTCAGACGATCAAGAGGAGCAGTTGCTGTACGAGAAATACCTCCTGCTACTCCACCTGCAAGAAAGTATTTGAGCCGGTTCGCATGCTTGCTGATGCCTTCAGGAATGACAGCTTGCTCTCCAATGTCCACAAGGCACACCCTCTCCCAATGGTGATAAATATTTTCAATAGTTGCTTCATGAGGGTAAAGTAGAAGAAAATCTCTCCATTCTTCGAAGGTGATAATTCCATTGTTATCCTTATCAACATGGTCCACAAAGCGAGCAAGCTCCTCGTCATCCATTTCAATCCCTGCAGCATTGAAGCTGCACAAGCTTATTATAAATGCTATTAGGGAGACACAGAAAACATTGAAAAAGCTTCGGCAAAAGGCATAAAGAATATTAGAAAACCATCTTCAAAATCCTCTAAAAGTGCACAGACTAGAGCAGATTATGGCACTCACACATCAAAAACTAAGCAAGCAAAGAAGTAACAAACACATAACAGAATCCATCATAAGAAGCTGAACCAGCCTTCCCATATCTCAAGCATCATGCAGAACTAAAAAAATACACAGGACATAATTAAAAAGACACGTATCAAGGAGATATAAAACATCTCAAATCTCAAACATTCTTCAAGCATAATCGTTCTGATAGGAAAGAAATGCTCGTCAAAAAAGAAAGCAAACCTCTTTCCAATTACAGAATCAACAAATCTGTTTCATACTAAAATCAACCTTACTTCACTCACAGAAAAAAAGTTGTCAGCCAGCCAAAAACATCAAATTCCAATGTCTTACCTCATACCTCTGTGTTTCACTGTGTCCCCAAACTTGATTTCAAATGACCTTAATTTTGTAAAAGATGTTGTAGTAAAAATTAATTTTGAATAAAAATTTTCAACTAAATAGAAAAGCTACATCTTCTCTATTTTATTCATGTCTGGTTTCAAGAACAAGCTTGATTGATTCTAACAAACATAAACTAAACACGTTTAGCTTTTGCAAAAATCTTATTGGACACCACTATCTCACTGTTCGGGGGTAAACATTTACATGAAAAGAAAATAAAAAAATAATTTATGTCGAAGTAAAATCAACTATACATAAATTAAATCCACTTTACTTTTTATTTAGTATTTTTTAGTCCTACACATAGGAACAAGATTATCCAGTATAAAAAAAGGAAGTTTGATTTGAGGAGCAGGAATAGGTCCTGAAAGCTAAATAAATAGCGGTACCAGCTTTAAGAAGGGCTTCGTAGAGCTCTTCAGGGATAATGTTGCCGTTGTGTTCAACATCAATGGCCTGGAAGATGCGGTAAAGCTCCAACTCCTTGTCGTCCATGTAGCGGCGGAACTCGTGGTACTCCACTCTGCCATCGCTGTTGGCGTCGCAAACGTCGCAGAGCTCCCTGGCGTACTTGTACTCCGGCGGAATCTGCAGCGCCGACAAACCGGCCTCTATCTGAGCGACGTCCAAGTAACCGTTGTTGGCGGCGTCGAAGAAATTGAAGAGGCTCCGAATACGAAGCTCCCTCTCCTCCTTCGTCTCGCCCAAGGCCACGAGGAGGTGATCCATCGAAACGACACCGTCTCGGCTCATACGACCATTCGAATTCCAGATCTGAGTCCGACCGCAAGGGAGAAAGTAGTCAAAGTTGGTTGAACTGAAACAGTGGAGATCGACAAAGCTCCAACTAATTGTCACGTTTTTTATTCCACCTCTTTAGTTCAGATATTTTATTGTAAAAAGTTTTACCCTATAATCATATGACTTTTGGCGTTTAACACGAGGATCCAAAACCAAAGGATGAAAGGGGAATTTATTGGATATTCCTCTCCAACATTCTCGCGTGCCAAGCTTTATAAGGAGATCATTTTTAGTGCTTAGAAAGTCAAAACAAGACTCCATCTTATGGTTCAAATTCATAACACAAACCTCGCAACTCTTATACACTTTGAATTTATAAATTACCATATAAGACTTTTTACTTTTTAGAATAACATATAAAATACAATACTTCCCTAACACCTAAAAATAAGATAGGTATCTTTGGAGTCTTTTTCCTGATTTGGAGTCTTTGGATTCTTAGATAGGTATCGTTGGATAATTTTCTTTTTATTTGTGACATGTAGTTATAGTCTTTCACCTTTTTTTATGTTAGTTTGTAAATTTTGAAAAGTTTGTAATTTTGTTCAATTTTCACATATTACTTTTTATTTCACTGTATTTTTATTTTAAACCTCACATGTTATTATATGAAAGACCAGATTAATTAATTAAAATATAAAAATAAAGAAGTAAACATCTAAAATTAATGATTTTACCAAAATTACCATTTTTAATAATATATAAAGGCTTAAATAATAAAGAGACCATAATTATGAATCAATAATTAAAACATGATTAAAATTGTAATTTAGCTGTAATTATTTTATTCTTATAAAGGACTAAAATATAAAAAAAATTGTGCGAAAAAGATTATAAAAGGTAGAATTTTAAAAAAGGTTAGTGTTTATATCAAATGGTTAATTAAACTTTTTTATTCTTAATTCAAAATATATTAATTCAAAATTAGAATGTAATATAATTTAACATAACTTGTGGATGTGAGTTGTTCTCAGTGGTAGAGAGAGTAGAAAAATGATCATCAAGCACACTATATATGAAATTTTTATGTTTTCCTTTGTCTTTCTTATGCATATATATCTATATACTCGTTACTACATGCTGTTATACTACTTTAAATATCGATTAAATAGCTTTTAAAAAAATAAAAAATATAATTTTATCAATATTCAATATTAAAATAATACATGTTTTTACATTTAAGAGAAAAAATATTTTACAGTTTGACAAAATCTGATAGATTTAAAAAGACTGGGTTAAGAGATAATGAAAATTATATAAGAAACTTTAGGGTTGGTATCGATATGTGAAGTCCAAACCTATTACTTTTTTATATGTCTATGACACATGAGATATTCAATACAATGTATCATTATAATTAGGGTAATGTAGGAACAGTTGGCTCTAGAAGGGAGTTGAATGGAGTCAATTCGCTATGAATAGAAATCACCAGCCAAGGCAAAAATATATAAGCACACATAAAACATCAATTTTATACTGATGCACCTTAATCTTTTGGGTTATGTCTAGTTCTCCCTTAAACAAACAAACTGTTCAAGAGGTTCCACTATTTAGCAAATAGTTACAACGATTACACAAACCTCTCCAGATTACAACAAATACACAAACATTTCCAAGTTATCACGAGTACACAAACCTCTCCATGTTATCACGAGTACACAAACCTCTATAGGTTATACCAGTCCCAATCTACCACTGAGATCAACACCACTCAAGAATTAAAGAAACACTCTCAAAAGATAGAACAATGAAAGGTCGCGAGAGTTTACTTCACAAAGGTGAAGGATTACACAATGGTTTCATACAACTCAAAAATCTAAATGCTCTCAATAGCATATTGACAATAGACACTCAATATATTTTCTTCAATGTATTATATGATGTATTTTTTTTTTCTTCTTATTGTTCAACTTGAAATTGCTTGCTCCTCTATATGTAATTTTTTAGAAACTAGCTGTTGGGATGCTTGAACAGAGCAATCTTAACTTTTTGATGTATAAAGCTCAAACTGAAAATATTTCTCTAATTTTTATATTGCATTAAACTTGATTAATTATGTATAGAGAATAATTTAAAATAACATAAAGAAATTATATTTGAGATACTCATCAATAATTTGAATAATTTATATTATGAACAGATTTGAGCATGATATAACATCAATTTAAATCAAATCAATAACATAAAAATAAATAGTAAAAAAATTAAATTTATCTCTTTATGGACCATGTGTCTCCTGCTTTAATAATAATGTTAACTGAATCAAGTATATAAATCATCAAATATAAATGTATACTTGAGTTTTGTTATCATCAAAACTTTATTAAATGATTTGATCATCTAAAGGGACTTTAGACCGTCTATTGATCAACAGGTAAAAAGCTAACCCTAAGTACGTGCAACTTTGTGTGCAATCATGAGAGCATTATTATGTGTAGAGAAATGTGTGAATAGTCGTTTTGAAGAAAAGAGGGAGATAAACACAATTTGCAACTACTTCCTATAGCAACCTATATTGGTTATTTTGAAGATTCAATGGTGAAACCTTGCCTGATCGAGTTGCAAATTTTATTGAAGATTCCCAACTCATTTCTTCAATCTAGATGGTGGGATTGTCTACTGAAGGTTTGTAGAAGTGTAAAGAATTTTGTGAGAAAATATTGTGCGCACAAAGTTTCTATCATGATTAGTCTCTGTTGTTTCGGAAATCCAATAGTGAAATTTTGTCCAATTACTCTAGAATTTTTACTGGAGTTTTGGAATTAAAGCTCTAGTTTGTTTCTAGAAAATTCACTAAGAGTGTTTTTCCTCATTTCCACCAGAAACAAATGTTCACAATAAAATAAATTTAAATTAAAGAATAAAAATAAAATATTTTTTTAAAAATTATTTTAAGAAATTAAAGACTCACATGATTGATCACTCGAATTTAAGAGTTAAATATTCCTATAGAATAAAAAAATATTAAGATGATATAAATAATTAAATATATGCCTTAAAAAAATATGTAAATTGATATTTTTAAGAATTTATTTAAATTTATTGGACATTGAATAAATTAAACAATTGAAAAAAGTAAAAATTTATGTAATATTTTTTGTAACTAAAACAAACTTAAAAGGATAAACAAGAGTAAAAAATATTTTATATTACAATAAGTGTTTGGGAAATTTAAATTAAAAAAATATAAAAACAAGTAAGTGTTTATCTCCAAGTGCATACCTAATTTAAAATATGTAAGAATTAGCTATAGTGATAGGAATGATAATTGAATATGGATATTTTGTTTGAGAAGAAAATTCAAATAATTCTTATAAATGGGAATTTATTTGTCTATTTACCCTGTTAATTAATGGAAGAGTTCTGATATTTTGACAACCACACGTGGCGCCACCCTTTTGACAACCTTAGGTGGCGCTGACGTGTCGCTGACGTGAGCAACAGCAATGATGTGGAAAAAAGTGCCAGCGTGGAGTGAAGATATGTAGAAGGTGTATTAGGTTTTGCCTACGTCGCCCAACATTAGGGTCTTTTGTCGCAGAGCACTGAACTCCATACAAGGAAGAGCCAATCACAGAGCCCAACATTAGGGTTTTCAATTTGAGATATCAAAATCTCATATCTGTTTATCATCTGCGTGTTCCAATCAAGAATCCCTCCTCACCGCGAGCACTATAGCCGCCGTTAGCGAACGTCGTCTCCATTGTGGCTTCGCCGGTGGATTTGTGTTAGGGTGGATTCGTGGGTCTCCTTCGTGAAAACTTCCGCGTTTGCTTTTTCACCATCACTGTGCAGGTCCGTAATTGTTGTACGAGCAATTTTTCGTTGACAATGTTGTTTCTGTGTTGGTTTGGTGAGTTGTTAATAAATGGGTGTGTTTGTGATGTGTGGTTAGAAAGTTGTTATTGTTTAAATACTTAAGTAGGCAAGGTTAAACATTTTGTATGTTCAAAACTGAACATGACGCAATACGGTTGTTCTTTGGGTTATTGCATTCATAGGTGGTTGTAGGTGAAGAAGGCATAGTTTTGTTTAATTCAACAGTTGAAAACATCTAAGTATTTTAGGCTTTTTTGGTGTGTGGGGGCACTGAATTTGTGCTTGTGAATAGTGGTTAAAACTTTATGCTTAGTTAAACATTTAATTATACAATGTTAAACAGTATGTTGTTTGTGTTAATGTCATTTAGTTTATAATTTGTTTTGTACACACAAATTGTTCAACATACGAATATGACTAGGTTTGTTCGAAGTTAAACATGGCTGGAAGAAGGTCTGACGCACAACGATCTAATGTCGATGGCAATGAACCTAAGGCAAGTCAGTTGTGTTTTTGCATTTGATTTTGATTTAATTTTTAGAGTTTACATAAATTTTGTTTTCCATGTTGCATATTAGAGTATTCCACCTAATAGATACTGATATTATCGTTGAAGTTAATAGAAAATTGTCTAACTACTAGAGGGAGAAGTTGGACAAAACTCCTTTTAAGTGGCTTACTCGCATGGTAGAACCAATTAACATCAGTTGTCCATTGCTGCGTGAGTTGGTGAACCGATGGTCTCCGAATGACCAAAGTTTTAGAATAAGGGAATATTTAGTTCCTCTATCTGGTGTAGATGTTTGTATGGGTTTAGGCTTTGGTATAAGTGGTGGCGAGGTTAGAATTGAGGATAATAACTTAGGTTTGGTATCAAATTTGTTTGACGGTAGCGATATTACGGTATGCGGTATTGTGGACAAATTGAAAGACAAAAATATGAATCGAAAAAAAAAACCTATATGACTTTTGTAGGCTTTATATATTGCTTGCATTTGCTGTTTTTTATTTCAATAATTTGTATTTGGTTAGTTGTTGAAAATGAAAAGTTCAACTTGTGTAGATTATGTGGTTTGCAACAAGCATCCTAACGGTTGAGGAGTTGAAGACGTTGAAAACTGTCAATAGAGTATTCTTCAATCCTTTTTTGCGGTATGTTAAATAGTTTGTGCTGTATGTTAAATAGTTTATCAAGTTGATGAGGTCTATTTGTGAAAATAATGTCATTGTAATGATTTGTAGACCCAAATATTTAAAGAGATGACTTTGGAATCGTCAAAATGTAGAGCTTGGAATCATCAGGATTACAAAATATTTATGTCCTGTGCTTTATTGGAGTTGGAGATGCTTTTGTTTTGTGGATTTGTAAGTTCCTTTGACATGATGTGTAAATGAGGTTTAGTTATTATTGCACATTATTTGTTAATGTTGTCTGGATTGTAGGCATTTATTCCCACAGTTCATGATGACTATTGGTGGTGCCATGTCCTTAAGCGTCATAGGAGAGAGCTAATGGTCATAGACTCCATGGGTGACCACGATGGATCACGTGCGGAACTAGACAATGCAATGGTACTTGAACATGTATTTTTTTTTATATTGTATACATTTTGTAACTAAATTTAATGTTTGCAGGCAAGTCAAATTCAGCATCTATTGTGCTTGTTGGAGGAAGGTGTGGAAGATAACCCCATTTCAGTCGTGAACGACGATGTCCTGCGTCAACCAAATTTGTGAGTTATGTGCTTTCTCAAATATAGGCAATGATGTGTTTTGTACTATTTTATAACTGTTGATGGTCTGCAGATATGATTGTGGGTTAATTGTGATTAAATGTATGGAAGTTTGGGACGGTGTGCCTCGGTATGATGGGAAGACCATGCCTGAGTTGTCGTCGGTTAGTTTATCATTTCATTGAAGTTTATGTCTCTTTTGTGATTGGAGTTTTGATTTTATTATTTTTCATTAATGGATGTTGATTTATTTTGTTATTTTTGCAGAAACAACTTCAAACATATCAAGAAGATCTTGTATGCAAATGGGTCCTCCATGATGACAATCTACGTCGACAAAGAGTGTTGGAGGAATTTCAGCTCTTATAATATGTTATAATGTGAATGACTGATGAACATATGTTTGTATTCAATACTCATGAATGCAGTTATATATAATTGTAATTTGGAATTAGAAGTTTGAGTACAAATTGTGAAGTTGAAGTTGTTGTACAAAGGTTGTTAAAGACATTTGTAGGCAGAAATTGTAACCAACCTGTGGTGTTAATATGTGGTGGTTATTTTTAACTGACTTGATAACTTGAAGTCAATGTTCACATCCTGTTGAAATTAACCACTAACCAATACATGAATGAAAATTGAACTTTCGACGTCGGACATGTGAGTTAGTCACAGTTATAGATCTTGAGAAAATTGTGTTCACATAAAGACTTAAATAAACATGGTTGAACAGATGTATTTGGATTGGTTGTCATGGTTCAAGAGTTTAGGTCCCACACAATTCGTCACTGTGGTTAGTGGTAAAAAAGTTTAACCCACTTAAACACTTACATGCACAGGGTTAAACACTTAGTATGTCCATCAGTGGTCATGGTGCGGATGACTATACCAATGGTTGTTGTGGTTGGTATGTGAACTTGTATTCAACGCCATTGTGCAAAGATGTAAGGGATTCCCCTTTATGGAGGTGAGGGAGCCACATAACTACCTATTGTGGTGGTTGGTCAGAAAGTTCAGCTGAAATAACCACTTAATTGGACATGGTTAAACATTTCGTAGACCTAGGGGTGGTCATGGCGCATGATGTCTGTACAGGTGTACTGCTGTGTTTTTGAACCCCACTCTCTTAAGGAAAATTTGTCGACATATTTGTTCACAGTAAATGTTTAACCATTCGTTATTATGTGATTAAGTGTACCACATTTTATGACCATTTGGCACATTAATTTCGCTCAGACAATTTGTTGTTACCTCAATGATTTGACTTCAGAAACACTTCTGCAGTAAGTGTTTAAGCATGTGTTATTATATGATTACCTTAACATATCTTTTAGACCACTTAACAAATAATCTGACAACTAAATTAATTAATTTAAATATTTGAGTAATTAAGTTTGTCATATATTTAATTTAATAGATTAGAAGAATTATTAATTTTATATGAAGAAAAAATAATCGAAACTTAAATTATGGACATTAAACCTATATTATGACTACATATTTATCTTACAAGATGCTGAATTTGGTAGTGATATAGTTGTTGGCTCTGTATTGATCTTAAAAAATGTAAGTCTATTTGACAATAAATTATTTTGTTGATGTATTTGTCTTGCTTCGTTATTGATGAAGTTTTTCTGTTGTCGTAGGTCAAAGTCTTCACCCTAAATCGAAGGGTTTTTTTATCTAAACATAACGCTGAATAACATTGTGAAGGTATACTTTTTAATTTAAAACATATTGTTGTAATATTATGCTTTGATTAGCCTAAATATGTTATGTGTAATGTTTAAGAATATTCTGTAGGTCTTCAAATTTGACATTGGGCCTCCCAATGAGGAACTACTCCGAGTTTCACTCCCCGTGGTTCGGACACCAACAGTTGTAGGTATATTGACTAATTTTAAGTCATTATTAGTCTTCATTAACACCAAACATTAATACATCTTGATTTTACAATCATTTGACTTGGGTTTATCTTTCCTTGTTCTAGATCCGAAGCATTTGGAATTGTAGGAGAACATAGAAAATGCAAACGATTCTGCTTGAGATCACACAAACATCGTGGAGTCTTTGTGTTTGTTATTTGGAAGTACTTTATTTGAGTCTAATTTCGTCATGTATTTTAGTGTAACTTTGGTAATGGTTATTGTTAACAACCAATCTCAACTATTGTTACAACCAACTTACTCTAGAAACGTGCAACAATTTAATAATTATATTTTCATAAAAGATGTGCCTAGTTGACCTGACATTGTACTCCGGAAGCTAAACACCTAAATGACTTCATAACGATGACTTTAACTCATTGTATTTAAGTGTTTAACTGACCACAACGTCCTCACCATCCACCAAAAACACAAACTGTTTACCACTATGCATATAACTGTCTAATTGTTTTAAATTTTTTGACCACTCACAACATTCAACAATTATGTCGCAATTCACCTCCATACATCAATCCCCTACATGTTTTGCACCATCCCATTCAATACAAGAAGGGCTTCCTTAAACCTTAAACCGTACCAGTGACATCAACCAAGCCACAGGGGTTAAGGGCAATCACCAACCCTGCATGTACAAATTGTTTACCACTACGCATATAACTGTCTAATTGTGTTAAATTTTTTTACCACTAACAACATTCATCAATTATGTCGCACCTCACCTCCACACATCAATCACATACATGTTTTGCACCATCCCATTCAATACAAGGCTTCCTTAAACCTTTAACCGTACCAGTGACATCAACCAAGCCACAGGGGTCAGGGGCCATCACCAACCTTGCACGTACAAACTGTTTACCACTATGCATATAACTGTCTAATTATTGTGTTAAATTTTTTGACCACTCACAACATTCAGCAATTCTGTTGCGCTTCACCTCCACACATCAATCTCCTACATGTTTTGCATCATCCCATTCAATACAACAAGGGCTTCCTTAAACCTTTAACCCTACCAGTAACATCAACCAAGCCATAGGGGTCAGGGGCCATCACCAACCGTGCACGTACAAACTGTTTACCACTACGCATATAACTATCTAATTGTGTTAAATTTTTTTACCACTCACAACATTCAGCAATTATGTCGCCCCTCACCTCCACACATCAATCCCCTACATGTTTTGCACCATCCCATTCAATACAAGAAGGTCTTCCTTCAACCTTAAATCGTACCAGTGACATCAACCAAGCCAGAGGGGTCAGGGGCCATTACCAACCCTACACGTACAAACTATTTACCAATATGCATATAACTGTCTAATTGTGTTAAATTTTTTTAATACTCACAACATTCAGCAATTATGTCGCCCCTCACCTCTACACATCAATCCCCTACATGTTTTGCACCATCCCATTCAATATAAGAAGGTCTTCCTTCAACCTTAAACCGTACCAGTGACATCAACTAAGCCAGAAGGGTTAGGAGCCATCACCAACCCTGCACGTACAAACTATTTACCAATATGCATATAACTGTCTAATTGTGTTAAATTTTTTGAACACTCACAACATTCAGCAATTATGTCGTCCCTCCCCTCCACACATCAATCCCCTACCTGTTTTGCACCATCCCATTCAATATAAGAAAGTCTTCCTTCACCAAGGACCACCTACAAATGAGATGAACAAAGGAATAGGGGTCATTCCCCATGACCAACACTGAAAATCAAAGTGTTTAACCCTGTGTATATAAGTCTTTAACTTAGTTAAATTTTCAAATAACCAAATTCAGCAATTATGTGCCCTGTCACTCAAAAACATCTTTTAACTTATAAACAACTCATGTTCCATTTCTGAGGTCATCCAAAATATTTATGTATACAAACAAAATGATGTCAACCAAGTTCAAAGTACAACTTCACATATCTATAAAACATAATTTCATTCAACCTATACTAACTATATCAAGTTTTTCATAACTTAGCTACATGTGTGGCTCACTTAACTTACGTCTCCTTTTCCTAAAACATACAATCCAAGGTGATTTCTTAAGCCAACTTTGTTGTCGTGGTCGGGGATCCGCCTTCATGCGGTTATACATATTGTTGTGTTCACCTTGCCCTTGAAAATCTTCACCAATTAGTTGTACACTTTGAGCACCACCTTCTTCATCAACTGCTTCTGCACTGTCAACACCAACTTCTGCACTAACTTGTTCTGCACTTGGAACGGTAACTTTTTCACCAACTTCCTGTACAACGTCAACAACAACAACTTCAACAACACCTTCTTTAACACCTTCAACATGACGTTCTTCAGCACCTTTAACACCATCTTCAACAACACCTTCAACACAACCTCCAACAGAACCTTCAACAGCACCATCAACAGCACCATCAACAGCACCTTCAATAGAGCATTCTTCACCACCTTTGGCTTCAACTCCACAATTACCTTCAACTGGTGAGTGGGGGAGGTCAAATTTGTTTGGAAATTTTCGTTTATGCTCATTATAAAGCTCTTTCAAATCCCTCAACTCAGCTTCAAGTCTCTGAATCAGTAATTCTTGATGTGCAGACTGACAATTGAATTTTGCAATTTCTTGTACAATCTTTACAAGTTTTTCTTTGTCTATTGTCCTTTCATTCACTTCAACAATGTCAATTTTAAAGGCTTCTTTGACGACATGCTGTCGACACTCTTCCTTCGACAACGACAACTTACAAATAACCTACAAAACAATTTAAGAATAAAACTAAATTAATGTTAACTAACATTGAGCATTAGTAATTCAAATCCAATAAATTTCACTCACCACGTTGTTCTTAAAAGCTGACTCAACCTCCTTGTCACCAACCTTCACATCCTTCCAATGTAGGATTCGGGGGAATACACTTCTAATTCTTTGGAAAGTTTGCTTTGTCACAATTACATGGTCTAAAGCCCACATCTGCAGTAAAATTAGAAATGAAAAATTAAAACTTAAACATAATACAATTGAAAGTTAACATTATGAAGCACTTTATAATTTACCTGCAACAAGTATACACATCCCTCAACACGAACAATTGAATTCTGTTCACTGTGAATGCACCTTGAAGCTGTGAATGCTCTACATAAGCTTTTGACGAGATATGTATAAACAAATGTGCCCCACTTAAACCTATGAAGCTCACCTAAATTATCTACAATGTTAAACAACCCTGAATAAACATTTCCCATTCTATTGGGAAACAAAAATTCAGATAAACCTAACAAAATATAAAGCTTACAAAATTCATCAACCGTACCATGACTATGACATTTAACAACTTCATCAAAAACCATCTTCACCTTAACTATTCCACAATTAAATAGACTTCTACAATAACTATCAACATGTTCACTTTCCAATTCTACATCTTCCCCATAAACTCGAAGACCTAAACCAACAGAAACATCTAACAAAGACAAAGGTACAAACACAGACCTAATAAAAAATCCACCTCTTCTCTCAATCCATCGTCTACATAACTCTTTCAAAACTTTCCTACTTATTTTCACTTTATGAGTCAACAATGTAAACCAACCAAATGGAGTTTGTTGAATACAATTCTTCTGTTTCATGGTTAACATAGTATTTACAACTCCCAAGTACTTTGTATAACAAAAATGTCGCAGGCATAACTCCTCTGAATCTGAATCACTTTCACCACTTGTCATTGTTTTCCTGAAAATAAAAAAAATACAATGAATCAAAACCCAATAATTAATTAACCGATATACAATTGTTTAAACCTCTCTAAACAGGGCCTTGAACAACGACCACCTAACAATGACATCAAACAACAACCACTGCACCTGCAACAAGCCCACCCCCACTGCAAATACAAACACTTTAACCCTCTCTATATAATTGTTTAACTGTGTACAACATTCTAACCACCAATCACAACCACAAATTCAGTGCAAAATTAAACTTCATTCATGTTTGTCTTCATTGTTCTATTATTAACCCTAACAGAAACAATTATTCAATCAATCAGAAAATGATCAAAACGCTAAATCGATTACACAATTCCAAATCCTAAACCATAAAAACAGAACCCTCAACCAAAAACGACATCACATTCAACACACAACTATTCTCAATCACTAAACCCTAAACGCCAATAAACCCCCCACAACAAAATACCACTACAATATCTCCAATAACAAATCGCAAAGCAGAAAAGAATAGACTGTAAACCTACCTCTGTTTTGTCTCCCACCGAAGAAAACCTTCAATGTAGTCAACAACGACGACCCACCATCGTTTCCAAATTCTCCGCCGATTTTTGTGGTGTGTTCGCACGATAACGCTCTATCCGTCAAGTTACTTGACTTTCCTCCACCACTAGAAACCCTAATACAGTATAGCCCCCACCCTCTCACACTTTCCAATCTCTCCCTGCGTTGGTTGCAAAGTGCGAATGATATGACTCTGTGCGTTCCCTCCACCCAGACAAACACAAAAACAATGAGGCCCGCGCAACATCTCCACTGAATTTTGAAATACATGTCATCCAAAAATGCCCTTCAATATGAAAATACCATAGATACCCTTATACACGTATGCAAATGTGTCATGTCATTAGTTGGCAAACGGTTATGTGTCAAACCAAACTTTTCCTTAATGGAATGGTATCTACTTGTAAAATGGTATCTACTTTTTTACAAGGAGTGGAAGATGAAAAGTTAGCTTAGTACTGAGTTTCAAAACTTGCATAAATACTTGTACAAGGATTTTGGCAAGGAATGTCACAGTTAAGTGTAGTGTGGGTTGTCCTTCTTCCTCATCATGCAATTACAGAGAACTTATTTGCAGAAAGAAGCACTATTCAAGAGTATTTAATATAGACACACATTAACAAAATTACATATTATAAGAACTATTTAAAAATATTAAAATAATTTTAAATATTGATTTTGGTCTCGATCTCGTGAATTTTGTAGAGTAATAATACTCAAGATGCGCACATTTTATTAAGCATTGAGACAAGAATTACCCATTTGCTTAATAGAAACAATCTATTTATTTCATGCATTAGAATATAAAATTACACCTTAGAAAAAAAATGTAAAATATTTCAAAACTAATATTAGTTGATAAGCTCATAAAAATTATGATTTTTCTATTATTTTTTTAAAAAATTATCTAGGTAGCACAATTTTCATTTTAATTCTTTAATTAGCATCAAATAGCTGGAACATCTTTTTTTTTTCTTTACATTATCTCTCATTTTAATTATATTTTTTTAATTTACATTTTATAATTATAATTTATACACTCTTTTTATTAAAGTGAATAATATACTTATTCACTTATTTTCTTTATCGTTACATACGTATTAACAATAAGTAAATTAATTTTTATTTTTATTTTTTTTAAAAATTTAATTAATTTTTATTTTTAAAAAATAATCCAATAATTTTATTTTATTTTTTTCTAATTTTAATTTATTATAATAAAAATTAAATAGTTTATCGTTAATTTTCTATTATAATTAATTAATTCAAAATAAGTATAAAACATTTCATTTCATTTCATTCTCTTTCTATTTTTATAAAAATTCTTTCAATATTTTAATTCAATCATTTCTATAGTATTTTTTTTCATTTTAATATAATTATAACTTTAATTTCATATAAATTTAAAAAATAAATAATTTTTCCCTTATATACTTTTTTATTACATCCGTCGGTCATACAAATTAAAAATAATCTATTCTACATTTTAATTCAATTTTTAATAAAGTTTTTACTGTAAAACATTTTTCTTTTATTTTTATCTATTTTTAAATCTATAAATTACGCTATCTAAATTTTTATTTAATATATTCAATTATATTTTTAAAAATCTGTTTCGTATTTTATATTTATCAATAACAATAAACTTTCAAAAAAATAAAATATATTTTCTTTTATTTTATATCAAATTATATTTAATCTTATATAATTTATTAACTTTTTTCTCTCATAAAACATTTAAAATTTGTTTATTAATTTTTACTTAAATTTTTCAAAACTTTTTTCGATATAGAATAAGATTTTGAAATTTATCTTATTTTTCTTTATTCAAATCTTAAATCCTATACGAATCCAGCTCCTACTTCTGGAATCTGGCTAAAATGATATCCAATTTCGGTGAAGTTCTCTGTCACCAGAAAAGCAAAAAAAATAGGTCGGTCTAGGTTTTTATAATAGCAAATTTTAATAATTTATCTGACGATCTTGTTCTGCAACACGGAAAAAAAAAAAAAAAAAAAAAAAAAAAAACAAAAAA
>Ga0209489_104098_pt1 | contig 27317 bp, 17 predicted proteins | sample SiratrowhiteBW_FD_187527 | JGI IMG/M metagenome (GOLD analysis project Ga0209489, IMG submission 187527) | Root nodule microbial communities of legume samples collected from California, USA - Siratro white BW (SPAdes) (version 2) | ecosystem: Host-associated > Plants > Roots > Nodule | place... | reverse complement strand
TATATATATATATATATATTTTATTTTTTTTTAATTTTAATTTTATCTGATTTTTAAACTTGATTTTATTTAAAAATGAACACCATAAACTTTATCTTTGTTACACGTTACAGCTTTAAAATTTGCTACTTTTATAAATAAACGTAATTTTTTTTAATTTCTTTCTAAGTAATTCTTAGAACTTATCCTTTTTACAAAAGTACTTTATTTCAAGTTAAAGTTAAAATATTTATTTTAATTGTCAAATATTCACTACTATTTTTCCTTTTGTTACACATTTTTTCTATATATTAGAATATAATAGAATATGTATTTTAAAAAATAAAGCATTTTTTAATTTTAAATTAGTTTCGTTGTTCTCTTTCCAAATCAGTATATCACAAGCCAATATTGATTTTATTATAAAAATTATTATTATTATTATTACCTTTTTTTAGTTCTATTATTGTTATAATGATTTATAATATTTTTATTATTTTTATTATCTATCATTAACTATTATACTAAAATATTTGACAAAGTGGGAGATTTTTATAATATTATTATTGTTGTTATTTAATTTATATTATTATTATTATTATTAATATATTAGGTATTACCGACGAAATAAATGTGTTAGTAAATTGAAGGGTATTCGTCGATAAAATATCAGCTAATTTTGTTGGTAAATCTATCGGTAATTAACGATGAATTATATCGGTCAGTATTACTTAGGTCGTCGTAACCAAATCCGAAAGAATCGTAAAGATTAAACCCTGAAAATCTATATTCTCTAATTTCAAATATTTTTTTTGTGGCTGGATTTCAGCTACGATTTATCTTATAAACCATAGGTACTAATCTATTGCAAGAATTTACATGATTATGTCCATCCATAGCATGACCAACATGACCGTGAGTATAGTGTGACTCGTGATTTTCTAACAAACAAGGCAAAAAACATTGACTCACAGTCGTAGAATTATCTTCACAGATATGTTTAACAAGAAAAGTTGAGTCTCTCTATATCTTTACAAATGAAATTTTATGAAAATCGGATTTAATATTAAACACATAAACGATTTGTTTACTAACATAGATCTTAATAAAGATTTCACTGTAAGCCAAGATAAAATTTCCATAACTAAGTCTTAGAAAACTTACTTCTTCCATATCTTCAAAAGAGTAAATGTAGCACTAAGAACATAAACAAAGAGGAGTAAATGAAGCGCCAATAAATCGTAAATGAAACCCAAGAATGTTAGGTTGAATAAATAGAATTAAACTCGATTATTTAAAAAAAAAGACTCGATCTATTTAAATTAGAGTGTCAAATTTGAATAAATAGAATTAAACTCAATTATTTAAAAAAAATTATCGATCTATTTAAATTAGTCTGTCAAATCATCTTAACTAATTAACTCCTTATAATTTCTCAACATTATTCTTTAGTACAATCAACCATTTACATCATCTTTATATAACATATTTGCTTTGTTTTGATTTATATAATCTTTATATAACATTATTCTTTATCAACATAAAAGATTGCAAAAGAGGGGTTAATGAATTGACTCAACCCATTTAAAAAGAAACACCCCTATCCCAAAAGAATTTAAAAATGGACAAACTAGATTTTTAAAAATATAAACCATTTTATTGCGTTGGATACAATTTTGAATCCATCCCATCCAAATCAAATAAAATTTATACATGTATGTATAACTACATGTATAAATTTTTGATACCGTTTATATTTATATTTTGCCTATTTATAGAACATTTTTTTATTACGTAGTGTTATATATTTTAAACAAGGCATTTAAGTAATTTTACTTAATAGGTACTCACAAAAGTATCTTGCTGCTTGTTCCCATTTATTAACAAGAACGGTTGTTCATAGTTCATTTTATGAAGAAAAAAATTAGATTCAAGTGAGTTAAACTGAAAAATAGTTTTGAAAATTAGGCTGAAACATTTATTTTAATTAGTAAATTAGATTATATAATTTTATATTAAAAAAGAACTAAACTAAAGGTTATCAAACTATTTTTTCCTAAATTTAATTCTTATACTAAACTAAACTACAAACATTTATACAACTTGAAAACAAAATTATTAAGTCAAAGAACTCTTTTAAGTCATTGCTAAAATCAAGAGTATTCCTCTAAGTAAAAAGAGAAGAGATTACACCTTACCAAAATGTTGATCGATGATAGAGAAAATCTCAGCTTCGTGGAAGGATCCTTAAGCTCAAAGTAAAAATACTATTAAAGTACTAGGATACATATGGACAACACTAAGAGTGTGTGTCAAACTACCTATGAGAGAGCTTATCCATTTTGTATATCAAAATTTGTTACCCTCGCTACAGAGTAAGATGTATTAGGAGAGAAATTCTAAACTATGTATTCTAAACAAGAGGAACTATTTTTATATTGTTTGTCTAATAACATTGACTATATCTAGTTCTTGATCAACTAGTCAAGTTCCACTAGGCAGACTATTGTTAGAAAGTACAAATGAGTATTATTTTCGATTGCAACCATTCTTGGCAAAAAAATCCCAAGTATTATTTTTGATTGCAACCACTCTTGGCCAAAAAATCCCAAGTATTATTTTCAATTGCAACCACTTATGGCTGACTTCATTTACGTATTCTTTCAACAAGCCACTTCTATCTCAATCCAAGTATTCTTTCAATAAATCACTTATGGCATAAGATAAATAAGTTGTCTCTGTGATCAACAAATCACTAACTTTGCTTACTATAGCAAGGGATTTCATCTTTCGATGATTACAAAAATAAACACTCTCTCCTAGTTTGCTAAAAGGTTCAATACCAAATGTATTCTTACAAAGCTTTAAGGGTATAAAAAAATTGATAGAGTTTTGGTGTTTGTAATAATAGCTTTTCTTCTATGATACCACTTGATCTGTTTAAATTTTCTTAGGCTTTCTAAGCATTTTTTTTTTTGCTTTTATTTTGTGATTTTAATAGAGATTTGTACTTTTTGGTAGGAAATAAGTGCTTTAGTGTAAACATGTTAATAGAGCACTTTTAGATAATTGTTCATCATTTAATTCTTATTTAAATAAGATTTTTTTGAAATTGAGCTCTTGTTGGAGATGATTAAAGAAGGAAAAGTTTTGATGAAGAAATGGACATCAAACATTATTTGGAAGACTTATGGGCATTTTTGTCAAAGTATTTTTTAGAAATTAGTAGGGAAAATTTGAAAATTTCACACAACATTACCATGACACGTGGACTACCTTGTTTTTGTAACATTTAGTTTGGATTGGTAATAAAACACTTAAATAATCTCGAGGCTAAGGACAATCCTAGGATTTAGATTTCAACATTTTAGTTTCTCTTTTACATTTCTATTAAAAGAATGGTTTCCCAGAAATAAAGTTAGGGTTTTTGAGTGGTTCTTCTTCTTTTACTTTATTTCTGATTCTACTACTCTCTGCTCTTCGTTGTTTGTTATTCATTTTCTTTGTTTATCTTCATGTGCTTATTCATATTTACATTTTTATTCTATCGTTTTAATTTTTGGGTTGGAATTTTTGTTCCATAGAAGACCTTCTTTTATGGGTTTGTTCACTTTTGATTTGTGTTTGTTCAATTTTATTGTTCATGGATTATTGATTACATATTCTGATGGTTAGAAAAAGTAGCTAGAAATATTTTAGTGTTAGTCTTAGTTTAGTTATATGATTTTCAGTTCAAGAATAAATTGACAAGGCGATTTATGATATTTTTTTGGTTTTCTTTCTCTCTTTTCTTGTCTCTGTTTTCTGATTTCTATTACTTTATTTTCTCTTCCTTTGTTTCTCTTATACTTGTAGTATATATTCTTTTATCCATTTTTCTGAATTTTCAGTTTATGTTAGATAATGTATGAATTCCTTTTATTAGTTTGGTTCAATTTCATTTTACACTTTTAATTTTTTAGCTTTTAGATTTGAGAATTGTAAACATGAATCAATTGGTCATGCAATTTTCATATTGAAAGAAATCATACATGATTTTTGTATTATACGACCATCAGGAGAAGTGGCCGACAACTCCCAATACTCAAGCCAGGAGGTATATAACATCTACTCGTCCTTTAGGATGGTAGGTTCACAATCAGGAGCACGCATGGGCCGACAAGTATCAAGCAACCTCTCACGAACCAGTTTTCCTCTTCTGACACAAGAACAAGTTCCAATAAATGGGACATACCTTCCTGAAAAATGAGTGAACCACACATCTTCCCTAACAGGCTGTAGGAAAAAGCAATCCCAGTAGCAGAGACTACACATCTTCTCCTGACAAGACATGCAAAAGCAAGGTATCCTCCTGACACAGGATGATACGCCCCCTAACACAGGAATGATACGCCCCCTGACACAAAGGTTGCACGTCTTCCCCAGCTGAAGGAGCAATGATAACATGTACTGATATAAATAGTAAGCAGAAAAAGAGAAAGATGACTTTGGACTTAGATCTTATTTGGATAATTGAAACCCCTGAGAGCCAAGTACCAGCAATTGGAGAACAGCATCACCCTCAACCCATATACTAGAGACCGGAGCTTTACCTAGTACCCATTATAGCCTTGTTCTCAGCCTCTAGTCTCCGCAAGAACATTGTTCTCGGACCTCAGACTCTCTGTAAGAACAATTTCCTTTAGATATAAGGATGAAATGAAATTTGGTCAGGTTTAAGGAGAATGAATCACTAATTCGAGGGTTTCAGTATCACAAGTTATATTACACAATTTCTTGATTGTTGCTTTAATTGATTCTTTGTAATTCAATTCTTGAATTTCCTTTTTGTCAATTACAACTTCCATTTAGTATTTCTTATTTTTTTTAAATGTTTTGATGATGCAGTATTGTCTTAGTGAAATTGAATTCATTGTTTTCTGTATATTTTAGATTTTATTACTTTTTTCTATCATTAATCCAATAATATTCTTGATTTTGTTTTATTTGTTTTAGAATTACATGACGTCTCATTGTCATAGGTGCCTAATACTCTGATTTCAATTTCATCTTATACTGCAGTTTTACAGTTTAAATTTGGATATTGAATTTGGTTTTTTATTTTCTCTATAGTGCAGTTTTAATTCTTATGCAGTCAACATTTATGTATTTTGCCTTATATAGTGCATGTTTTTAAATTTCAGTGTCACATTACAATCCATTTTTGCATTTTATTACTCTATTAGATTTTTCATTGTATAATTCAATTTTAGTTTTAGGATTTATAGTTACTATGGTCGTTTTAATTTGTAAATCTTATCCTACATTTCAATTTACAATTCAAACTTATTGCATTTCTTTTGTATACAACTGTTTCTGGGTTCATTATCAATTTTGTTTTGGATTGCTATTTTCGGTTTATAAAAGAACCGCACTCTCAATTGTTAATTTGTCAAGGAAGGAAAATTCTTCAACAAAATTAATGTGCTTGTATGTCCTTCAATCTGACATAGATTAATCCTATATTACATTAGGGAAAACTTGGTTTTATTTTGAAAATTGGATGTGACTTAAAGTACATCATTCTACTTCTTCTCTTCAAAACATGTTTCTATATATGGTTGAAGAAATTAGTTGTTGCAATACCTTTTATGGTTGTTGAGTAGCTTTAAACGCATTTGCATGTCTTCTTATTCTTCTATCATTTGTGGAGTTGGAGTGTTGAGAAACATTGAATTTGCTTCATGTAACATTAATTGTTCTTCTTTTCTTCAATAACATCCTTAATAACTGGTAGTACTTGTCTTCCTTGATAGCAGAACCTCTTCAACCAAACTATGATTGAAGTGCACATCGTACTAGATAAATAGCTAAGCTAGAATTGAAATGTGATTATGTTAGGATAGTTGGCAGACAGTGTAACTTAGCTCAAACTCTTGGCAACAAATGGTGAAGACATCCCTACAATATGAAATTAAGCTATGAGAATATTCTTTATATTTATGCTAGCTTAAAATATGTCTACATGTTCATCAACACCTATAAGATGAATTGGAAAGTTTGCAAAGTGCTCTATCATCTATTAGATGAAGCACTTGCAAGATGTGCTCTTTTCCTTCAGTGCCTATTAGATGCAACTATGTCACGATTCATGCTTTGTTAGTTTAAGCACTTAATCAAAATAACATGGTTGTTGCAATTTTGCGCTAACATAAATAATACCAAGTTTTGATATATCTAATGAGTTTGTCTTGAAACAGACATAGTATTTCCCTAGATGTCTTGGAAAGAACTATCAAATGATCAAACACTAGAGGACATGAAAACAAAAGCATAAGAAGTCTAATGAGTTATCATCAGTCAACCCAAGTTTGGATGTCTCACAAAGAAGCATCAGACAATTCATGCAAAAGCAACAAGAAGATGAACAAGAGACTCCAATAATGTAACATTTTGAAAATTATGAATGTAATATATATTATTATTTCTGTGAAATTTTTTGTTTTCAAAACAAATTATATATATATATATATATATATATAAAATAATAAGTAATGTGAATGTTTAGATCAATTCGGATCTTAGCATTCGATTTATATTTAGGGAGATAATCTTAACCATTTGATTTTGAGTGTCGATCATGTATTTAGGAAAATGATCTTAGCATTCGGTTTTGGGCATTCAGTTTGTATTTAAGAAGATAATCTTAATCATTCGGTCTTGAGTATTCGATTCGGTATTCAGAAAAATGATCTTAGCATTAGGTTTGTATTTAGGGAGATAATCTTAACCATTCAATTTTGAGTATTCGATTTGGTATTTAGGAAAATGATCTTAGCATTCAGTTTTGGGCATTCGGTTTATATTTAGGGAGATAATCTTAACTATTCGATTTGAGTATATGATTCGGTATTTAGGAATATGATCTTAAAATTTGGTTTTGGACATTCGATTTGTATTTAGGGAGATGATCTTAACCATTCAGTTTTGTGTATTCGCTTCGGTATTTAGAGAAATGATCTTAGCATTTGCTTTTGGTCATTCGGTTTATATTTAAGGAGATGATCTTAACCATTTGGTTTTGTGTATTCTGATTCGGATTTAGAGAGAGATAATCTCAACATTCAATTTTAGGCACTCAATTCATATTGAGGAAGATGATCTCAACATTCGGTTTTAGGCCTCTCGGTATTGAATTTCTTCTTCCACATCGTTGAGCCTCTCGATTTCTAAATCATTAAGCCTTTTGGTTTTAACTTTCTTCTTCCCCATCATTAAGCCTTTCGACTTTGACCCATAAGGATAAGTTATGAGTTAGTTTCTGTGCAACCTTAATTAATTTTAAATTCAAGTAATAATAATAATAATGATGATGATGATGATGATGATGATAGTAACAATAATGATTAAATATCTACTCGCATTTAATGTTCATATAAGGTTAGATAAACTTGAGTAATTTCTCATCATTTCACCATGCCACGTCACCATGTCACATCAGTTTTACCTTAACACTATCACATTCATCATTAGAAAATCTAACTAAATTCCAACTAAATTGAATCATAGTAATGATTACAAAATGCACTATAAATAGATGACCTCTGGTCACAAGTTCAAACACAGAAATATAGTGAAAAGACCAGGGAAAGGATATATATATATATTGCTATTTATTTCCAATCTTTTAGTGAGGTACCCCTCAGCCTCACAAATTTCTAATTATTTATCAGTTCCATTTATTTCTTTTCAAGATCAATATTATTCTTTAAACTAATTTTAACTTATAATTTCTTTATATTTTGTTTGGTGATTTCCGTTATTAATTTTCACACATGATCATGTTGTGATTTATTGGGATACTTATGGTTGGGGGATTTATTCCTTGAGGATTTAAATGGGTAGATGTTGTATATTGTTGACCTGAAGTTGATATTATGATTGCTCATTTATCGTGACTATTCACTACTAATGTTATTCCCATATTATTTATTATTTATTGAAATGATTATTTCTATATTATCTATAATTTTACTCATAGTGATCTATTCACTGTGATTGTCACTACAAGAAAAAGTTAAATTACCGACGAAATTTTATCGATAGAACTTTATTCGTCAGTAAAATATCATTATCAACGATTTTATCGACAGACATCATCCGTCGCTAAATTTATTGACAGATTTACCGACAAATTTATTCTAAATCCATCGATAAATTTATATACAATCAATTTACCGACAAATTTTGAGTGTTTCCAATGGATTTGTCTCGTTAGTAATTTTTATTTTTTGTAGTGTGTTATGCCTATATTATTTTCAAAATTGCTTATGGTGATTTAATGAAAAAGAAATTTTGATATTCCTTGTCTAAAATATTTACCGTTTATCATTTTTATTCTTTTAAGATGCAATTGTTTTAAAATGTATGTATATCTCACTTCTCTGTTATTTCTTTTCTTTATCATGATTCTTAAATTTAAGAAAACGATGGACACTTCTAACTTTCTCCACTCATTCACTGCGAATATTTCTTCACGAATAGAGTACCAACATAATAGAGAATTCAAAATCCTTTAGGGAATTGCCCACTCAACTCTGACTTTCTTCCAGTCTTGATATCTCCTTGATTTTGAATGGACCAGTTGTGGTCATTTTTTCTTGTTGCCCATAACCCACAATAATCCTCTAAGTAATTTTTAATCTATTGTATTGTAATATATGAAGTTTGTATAAAAGAGTTCAATGTATAATTATTTAGGAAATTTGTATAGTTTGATGCAGTTCTATTTTATTGTAATATAAACATTTTGTAAAAATTTAACTTAATGCAATGTAAAATTTTGTCTTACTTCTGAAGGCAAAGACGAATTAATCTTATTGTTTCCTTCTCTAATTCTAATTGAAATTATTATAGTGATGGAAGTTCATCAATTATAATTTTACGCAAACAATTAAACTAAGGTATATAAATTTTAAATTTATAAAATACATTTTATGTTAAACCTAATCTTAAGTTTCTTGAAATCTCTTTCAAAACTGAAAAATGTAATATTTTGAAATTTGTAAATGTGATATTATTATTTATATTATTTTTTCTTGTAAATAAAATATAAATTCATAATTCAGTCATACGGCTACGACTTCTTGTCTCTCGGCCATTCAACCTCTTATACTCTTAGCCTCTAAATACTTGGCTTTTTACCTATTCGACCCTTCAACCACTCGACACTCGGTCTCATAGCCTTTTGTTTTTTCAACTTTTGGCCACTCGACCTCTCAGTTTCTTAACTATCGGTCTCTTCATCAATCTTCTCAGCACATTCGATAAAGAAAATATATAAGTATATATTATATCATATATATATATATATGTATGTATGGTGCTCGAAATTTATCATATATATAAAAAGACTTAAAAATTTTCATGTCTTTAATTATTGAACATTTACTCCACTGGTCAGGTTTTATACATTCCTTTGTTTTCTATTGTATCTTAAATTAAGTATACAAGAGTTATGAAAAAAAAATCCTTCATTTCATTTTATTAATTATTTTGGGACGTCACAAATAACACATCAGAAAGTCTACAAGATTGTCTACAAGATGTCAAAAGCAAACTTGCAAACTTCAAAGAAGATCCTAAGATATACAACTTAATCTAAGAGCAATGTATATTCATTTTAGTGTGGTCAATATAATGAACATAACTGGTCAAATAAATCATGTCCTTTCAATCAAGAAAAGAAGTATAATAGTGAAGTGTCAAATAAATGTCAGACATATATTTTAAAAGTTCTGACACTAAGGATAACACAAATACTAAATCATAAGGAATTTGTTTTTGATGCTTATAACACATGAAATCTCAACAAAACATTCATGACAAGTTTTTTAAAACTCTTATTCTTTCGTTCTTTAAAAACTTATAGTGATTAAGAAACATAGTATATTAGAAAATTTATAAAAAAGAGTGCTTAATTTGTATATCCTTCACATTTATATGAATTTAGATAATGAGTAATTATATTTTATATCTATTCAGTTCAGTGTAAAACCTTTAAAAGTAAATTTAATTTGAGAAACATTGTGTACTCATTAGTAAACTTAAAACGAGTCTAATGAATAGGTAAACTTAAAACGAGTCTAATGAATAGATTGAATAAATTTTGTATCACGTGTAAGCTAAAACTGATAATATAAAATAATCATAAATATTTAATTATTTAATAGAACCTCCATTATTAAAAATGAATTAATATAAAATTTAAAATATTTAATATATCATTTTGTTACTTTATTAGTCCCTGCAACATGCTTCTCTTAATATATGGAAACGCTTTAGAATTTTTTTTTATATATTTTAAAAAAATTGTAAGAGATAACTTCTTTTAAATGTTTAATTTGGTAATTTATGAAAATTTTTAAAATATTTTAATTCTATTTAAACTTCCTTTTAAAATTAACTTTTCTTTTATATTTTTTAAAATAATAAAAAATCAAATATTTACTCCAAAAAGGCAACATAAAAATATAAACTAATTATTCCAAAATTAATATAACTGACGATTTTTTTTTTCACGATGGAAAACTTGTCTATAGTTCCTTTGCTAGTATCCATTTTTTTTCCTTTTATGATTTGTATGGAAACTAAGAAATGATATAGTTTTTTTATCTTAATAAAGTAGCAATGGCATCTTTTATATTATTTTTGACATGTATATTAAAAATTATATATAAAATGAAATTATAATTAATAAAAAATAATTAACATTATTTTAAACTTAAAAAAAATCTAACAATTAAAAGAAAAAAGACGCTAACAAGAAATGAAACACACGCTGTACATGTTTGGAATAAGATATCAAATCACGTACACTTCCAAAAAAGTTGGTTAAACTTGAAAAAGCACGTGACAACCTACCTCACGTTATTACTAGATTTCCGTCTAAAAAGTCAACGTTTTCGCATAAACACAAAACCAATTCTTGATGTTTCAAAGCAAATCCAAGCATGTGGCTACAAAGCAATTCCAAACACGGTGTTACTTGGAATTATTATTCAAACAAAACCAAGACTTCAAACAAAATTCTTAGAATAATTTCAATGAATCCACCCTCTTATCGACCTTCACAGCATTCTTCACCTTTCATTTCAATTTTTTTGTTTGTCTTCTTCTCATAGAGATTTCACACTCATCTCTCACTAGCACCACCACTCCTCATAACTCTGTGCCAATAATATCCATTGTTTTCCTGAACTTTTCTCTCTCATTTCTTTACATATATACACACCACTAACATATTTTCACTACCACATTCACTTCATAGCAAGCACTTAAACTCATCTCATCCTTGCAATCCACTTCCTCTCACCATATTCTAAGCACAAGCATCTTTTTATTACCAATCATGGCATCCTTAACCATGGCTATGAGAACAATCTCCCTTTTCTCTTTGAAACCTGCAACTACCTCCCCAAGATCGTCACTCACCATTTCTTTCACCACAACCTTGTTACCTTTTACTTCCTCAAATTCATCTCTATCTAAATCTCTCAAACTCAGTTCCTCCTCTCAATACTCGCACCTCTCACTCCCTCGCAAGAGTTTCACTTGTAGAATCGTGACCGAACAAACATTTGACTCAGGTACATGTGTCAGTTGTTAGATATCCAAGTGTGAATCTAGTCATACATTGAATAGAAGTGAGAAAATTGGACAACATATAAGAAAAAAGACCCACAATGTTTTAAGGTTTTGGATTGAAGGTAGCATCAATTCGTTGTGTGAGTCCGACTCGTGTCTCATTTTGTTTATTCTCCCCGATGTTTTCCCCTTCATATTTTTCCAACAAGTGGTATCAGAGCCGATGTTCATCTTTGTTACCGACTCAAATGATGTAGTTTAATTCCTGTATCGAAAGTCTTCCTGACCGAATTTTTAGGAAAGCATGTCCCATAACGATGGCGGTACTTTAAAAGGGTGGTTTGTGAGGTACTTGTGTTTAAAAAATGTTTCAGCTCGAGGGGAAGTGTACCAATGTTAAAGGGACTCACTTGAGGGGGAGATTGTTAGGAATCCAAATGTGAGTCTAGTCCCGCATTGAGTAGAAATGAGAAAGTTGAGTAACATATAAGAAAGAAGACCCACAAACCTAATGCATTAAGGTTTTGGGTTGGAGGTGGTGTCATTCTCTTGTGTGGATCTCACTCTACTCTCATTGTTGTTTTATCTCTCCGGTGTTTCTCCTTTTGATTTTTCCAACAAGTAGTATCAGAATCGATGGTTTGTAACTGGCTTAGACGACTGTAATTTGATCCTTATATTGAAAGCCTTCCTAACCGATTTTTTTTAGGCAAGTATGTCCCATAATGATGGCAATACTTTAAAAGGGAGGTATAGGGGGAGTGTACCAATGTGGAAGGGAGTCACACTTGAATGGGAGATTGCTAGGAATCAAATGCGAGTCTAGTCCCACACTGAGTAGAAATGGGAAAGTTGAACAACATATAAGAAAGAAGACCTACAAACCCAATACATTAAAATTTTGGATTGAATGTGATGTCATTCTTTTGTGTGGGTGACTCTCATTATTGTTTGATCTCCCTAGTGTTTCCCCTTTTGATTTTTCTAACAAGTAATATCAGAGCCGATGGTTCGTCCTTGTGACTGGCTCAAACCAGTGTAATTTGATTCTTATATCGAAGTATCGAAAATCTTCGTGACCGAAATTTTTCAGGCAAGCGTGTCCCATAATGATAGCAGCACTTTAAAAATGGTTTGTGAGTGCATTAAGGTGGAATGACTCTCATTTAAGAGAGAGATTGTTAGGTATCAAAGTGTGAGTCTAGTCCCATATTAAATAGTAATGAGAAAGTTGAGCAACAAAGAAGATTCAAAAACCTAATGTCTTAAGATTTTGGATTAAAGGTAGTGTCATTCCTTGTGTGGTTTTCGTTCATGCCTCATTTTATTTAATGTTTCCGTTGTTTTCCCCTTAATTTTCTCAACCCCAGCTGCCCACAATCATGTTATTAGATCTATTAATGTTCTGTACCCCTACATTGAAGATCTGTGGGATTTACTAGATTCTATTATGACCCTTTTGGTTTTCTGCTAAATCTTGCAGCCAAAATCCAAGAACTGAGCCTGTACGAGATCAATGAGGGAGATCGTGAGAGCCCTGCTAACCTTAGATTCAGTCAGAAAACGACCAATTCCCTTGGTGATCTAGTCCCCTTCACCAACAAAGTATATTACATTTTGGTCTTTGTTTAATAATTGTACTAACTACATTAGTGTCTATAAAAGTGACTGTATCACGCAGTTGTACTCTGGATGCTTGCAAAAGAGGGTGGGGATAACCGCTGGAATCTGTGTTTTGATCCAAAACAAAGCAGAGAAGAAAGGAGATGTGTATGAGGCAATCTACAGCTTCTACTTCGGTGACTATGGTCACATTTCAGTGCAGGGTTCTTACAAGACCTATGAGGACACATATCTTGCTATCACTGGTGGATCTGGTATCTTTGAGGGGGTGTATGGTCAGGTCAAGCTGCATCAACTTGTGTTTCCCTTTAAACTATTTTACACATTCTATCTTAAGGGCATCAAAGACTTGCCTCAGGAGCTTCTTTCCAAGCCCGTTGAGCCCACCCTAGATGTTGAGCCCAGCCCAGCTGCCAAGGCCTGTGAACCACATGCTGTCATTCCTGGTTTCAACGACTGAGGACCAATCTAATGTATATCAGAATATTGCTTTAATTAATTTTATGTAAGCTAATAATGTATAAAATGTGGCTATGTTGTATTTTAGTGTGAGCAATTAAGTCAGGAATTAGCTGTCCATTCACATGTAGTCTGTAATAACATTTATGTTTGTTTAACTTTCTTTTTAAAAAAGAGGTGTTTTTTAAATAAAATAATCGCTTATGTTTTTAATATATTTAAGTGAACTAATTTGAAAAAGTAGAGGAAAACAGTTTTCTACTGCAGATGTTGGAAAAGGGAAATAAAAGAAATAATTAACAAGATTGTATAGTATTCTTTTATCCGAGTATGTGTCTATTTTCTTTTTCTTTTGTTATATAGTGAAAAGCATTCTTTGAGTTTTTGTCATCGTAAAACCATAAAAAAAAAAGTAATTATTTTTGGGAAACACATACATAGCAATTTCTGTTTATATAGCAATCATTTAAAAATAAATAACTTTTTTACCAATTATTTATTTTTTATGACAAACAAAGAGAACCCATATATAGTGAGATGAGATAAATGACAAGCATTTGCAAATTTTGAAGGTTCAGTTCATGTTTGATTGTATTGTATCAGAGTGTTCAATGCTTATGTAGTAAATCAAATATGCATTATGCAATCTGGCTCATGTGGGTACCAAATAGTAGCTAGTAAACTCAATATTCTTTTGTAGTTCGATCACAAATATATTTTATTTTTAGTAAATTATCCTGACTTCTTCTGTGTTTTTCAGGAATTTTGTTTGAAAATTTTCTTTTGAAGACCTAAGAAGACCTTTCCATTCTCTTAAAAATATTATTCCACCACTCTTTATACACTATTTTTTATCTGTTTGAAAATATTATATTGTTTATATTTTTATAAGGGTGACTGTTACAGATGTTTAAAAAGCATTGTGTAAAATTCCTAAAATGTTAGGAGTACATATGTAATTTATTTTTTATTTTTTTAGTTTTAATTTTGATTTTATTTTTCTTATATTTTATATGTGATTTTGTTTTTTTTTTCAATTTTATTCATCCAACTCTAAAAAATTGTAATTTTTAAATTTTTAATTTTTGCATGTATTTATTTTATTTTATATTTTCATTAACTAATTACTTTTTTTTAATATCTTAAATAAATATGATTGGTCAGGAGTCAATTGGATGGAAATACAAAATAAATATTTTAACAAAATTGGTTATCTTGTTAAATATAAAAACTAAAATTAAAAACCAAAGGACACAAATTACATAGAAAAAAGAAAACCAAAATTAGAACTTAACGTACTTTTTATATAATCCATTCCTGCTTGGATATGTGTTTTTGCCTCATCCTTTCATTTTACATCTATTATCCAATTTATTTTAATGAATATTTTTAATAATTATTATTTAAAAAAGAAAAAATTATAACAAAATAATTATTTATCATAAAATATTTCAAAATTTAACTTTTTGTAAGAAAATTTGGAACATGTCACATAAATATGCACCACAAAAATTTTATAAAAAAAAAAAAAAAGACAGTGACAATTTGTGAGATCATACATAAAAATTGTGTTTCCATTACAACACACATTTTATACCATAATAAATTGGATGTGTCTTAAAAGAAATATCTATGAAGGGAAAACACGTGGCTTGAAGTAGAATCCACACATTATAGGCGACAATATTACTTGAAACAAAATTATACATTTTGAGGAAGCAATATATTAGTTTAATATAAGTTAGGACTAGCAACGAGTGGAAAAATGTTTTTGTTGAAGGCGTGATATGACATGTTGATGGAGAGTTTTCTTAATGCTTTGCTTCAATGAACTTTGTGTGATGAAGAGGGGTCTTGGAGAAGCTTTTGCATTGATTGGAATGGAGAGGAAACTCCTTGAGTGAAGCGGAAGCAATGAAGATATGTTGAAGTTCCATGAGTTATGCATGAGGCAATGGAGAAAGGATGAAGATTGCGAAAGCAGTTTGCATATGAATGGTGAACTAGGTGGAGTATGATTCTTGGTAGAGGTTAGGCCAACTACCAAGGGTTTCTCTAAGTCTTTCTCAAGAGAAGAGAACTCAAAGAAGAGCTTAACAAGTACTGAAAATTCTACAACATTTCATTACTTCAATGAAGCTAATTTGAACATTGTACACTTATTTATATGAGGAAAGAGGAGAAAAAGCTTGTAGGAGAAGCTCTCCAAACCTAGCTTCTATGACAAGCTTCTACTCTTAGCTTCTATGACAAGCTTCTAACCCTAGCTTCCATCACAAGCTTCTAACCTTAGCTTCTATCACAAGCTTCTCAATTTTAGTTTGCACTCCAAGACTCTCACAAGGTGATGACAAGTGGCACAAGGAGAGAGCTTCTCCCATACCCTAACTTGGACCTCTTGATCACCCCCAACATTATTTATGGGCCTTTCATACCCTAAGTTGGACTCCTTGATCACGCCCAACATTATTTTTGGGCCTCAAGGCCCAACACTTACACTACATGGCCCAAAAAATACAAAGCCCAAATATATTCTACTTGGACCAAATACAAGGCTCAAATTATTCTAAACTATTCTAAACAATTTATACAATTTAGAGAACTTATCCTTGATGCTCTATTTTCTCCAAAGTGATTTCTCTAGGTTTACGTTTGGGTCTGAGCAGTTGATTGAAAGTCCAAACAGGCTGAGATGTGCCCAATTTTCTGGAAAACTCTTGATTCACCCTCTGGCTCTTTGTCCTCTTTATGCTTTGTTGAATGTCGTTGGGGCATATTCCATCACTCCTCCCTCTTGAAAGGGATCTCTCCTCAGATCTTGTAATGTGTTACAGACACAAGCTTTATTATTATTTGTTTATTCATGTTACCTTCATGGGTCAAACACAATTCTATAAAAACATGAAAATAGTAAAACAAATGACAAATATACAAAACATTTAAGAATGAAAGTATTTCCAAGAAAAAAACTCCCAAGGTCAAGGTACTCCTTACTAGATAATGGACAAAGGTTTTTTGCCCAAGAAGAACTTTCACTTTTTATTGTATTTTTCTTTGTTGTTCCCTTAATATTTTGTTCTTGTTGTTCAATTACAAGCAACGCATCACAATGAGTGAGGGTTCTGTGTCATTGTCTAACTTAGCCCTAAACACATATTTTTATTTTTTATATTTCCATTTTTCTTCCTTGTGAAGTTCTCTAAACTTAAAATTCTTCTTATCCATTGTTAACTTTGCACAAGATTGGTCTACCATAGACTATAAAGTCATATCCACAAAAAATTGGAGAAGAAAATAACTCGACAAAAATTGTCTTCCAAGGTTAATGTATGCTTATAGAAAGTAAAACAAAGGTACATGACTATTGGAACACTATTATTTTTAATTCTATGTTTTTCACTTCCTTTTTTTATTAATTTTTTCATTTGGACTTGATCCTCTAAAACCTGAGAAGGTGAAAGAGGGTGAAGTACAAACTTATTTTGATTATGGATGAAAGTAATTTTGTTGGTGAGACCATCATGTATAGTTTTCTTATCAAATTTCCATGGACTTTCCAATAAAACATGACAAGCCTCCATAGGTACTACATCACATAAAACATCATCAACATATAAAACATGACAAGCCTACCAAAAGGTTGACTTTCACTTGTTCTTTAACAGTTATATCCCCCATCATTAATCCAATGTAACTTATAAGGTTTAAGGTGAGAGATCACAAATAATTTCAATTTCTCAACCAACCTAGCACTACATCAGATACAACATGACCCACTGTCAATGATGAGAGAACATGTATTTTCAGAAATTTTACAACAAGTATGGAAAATATTCTCTCTTTGTGACTCAGTTTGTAGGCTAGGTTGATTGTTAAGGGTTTTTCTAATCATCAATAACCCTCCATCGTGGGCATATACATCCTTCCTACTCTCATAATCAGATTCGTCACTAGTGCTTTCCTCATTTATATCTTCCTCATTACTATACTCATCTTGGGCCTTCATTAATATAGTCCTCATGGAAGGACATTGAGACTTAACATAACCCCAACCCAAATATTTAAAGAATTTAATATCACTTGTACGGTTTAAGGCTATGGGTTCATCCTTTTTCTTGAAACTTTCTTGAGCTATGGGTTTAAAAGGGTTTCCTTTGAGTTTTTCTTTCACAAACTTTTCCTCCCTCTTAGGATCCTTTTTGGGATAGGAGCTAAGATAAGAACTTTTTCTTAGTCCTTTTTTCAGAATTTGTTGTTCAATTTTAATACAGATTTGGACCAAGTCATGGAAATTCCTATAGGGAAGAAGTTCTACCTTATCTCTTATCTCAAGGCTTAAATCACTCATGAATCTAGCCACAGTCACAGTCTCATATTTCCTAATCCCAAGCCCCATCATATATAGCTCCATCTTTTGCCTATACTCCTTTATGCTCATGTTTCTTTGATTTAGCCTATGGAGTTTGTTCATTAATTGTAGATGGTAATAAGAAGGGATATGTCTCCACCTAATAACATTCTTTAAATCATTCCAATATTCTATAATTGGCTCCTAGTGCAGACGTCTATCTCTTAGTAGGGATGATCGCCAATGCATAGCATGGCATTGGAAGCTAAGGGTAGCCAAAGTTACTTTCCTCTTCTCACTCACATGGATAGCATTCAAATAGTTGCTCTATCTTCATCTCCTAATCTAAGATTGTATCTACATTATCTTTCCCTTGAAAATGAGGTAAATCTACCCTAACTTCTATAGCTTTTCTCTATTTTCTATGGTGGATATGAGGATTAGGTTAATAGTAATCTCCTACTCTCAAACTATTTCTCTCTTGTTTTTCATTTTCTTCTTTAGAATGAAAACTTTTAAAAGAATTTGTTCTTTTATTTTTGTTTATGGTCCTTCTTCCTTAAGGTCTTTAATTCCCCCTCCACAATGACAAATTGTACCTTAGTGTTTATTTTCAAATACCGAATTTCATTTAAAATTTTCTTCAAATCTGAAGCATTTTCACTGGACTCATTGCCACTGTGGTGAAGAGAATGTCTAGACATCTTAAGTCTTGTAAAATAGGTTCTTACTTTAAGAAAAATCAAGTTTATCACATCAAGGGGGATTCCTAAGAAAGTGAAGAGTGTCACTAGGACAACTTAAGTATCAAGACTTTCCTAACCAGAGCCTGACCCTAATGCACTCCACAAGTCTTTCTTGCAGTGAGCTCTCTAAGTCACAAACAAAGGAGACTCACACTAATTATGTAAAAGTTGATTACAAAAGTAAATCTAGTCGTGTGGATTTGTCAAAGTAAAAGCAAAATTTAAAAAAAAATTAAATGACAAAGCTTAAACAATTTAACTAAGCAACCCTAAAGGTGAAGCTCGTTGGCACCAAGGACCATTGGGACACATTCACCATTTAATGCGAATGAATAATCCACTAATGAAATTGTAACTGCAACTTACAACTCAAATAAATACAATCAAATAATTTGTTGAAAATTAAATTCCTATATTATGCCTTCCAAGTATTTCACTACAATTTATGGAAAATTTGTCACTCAATTTTCAGCAGGCTCTTGTTCTTCTTTATGAACTCTTCTCCAAGTTTGATCTCAAATCAACCCTCACTATATTGGTTACCAACTCACTCCAAGTTTCCTTGTCCAATGTTCTCGTTCACTATGAGGCCACAAAGAAAAAATAGTAAAGCACAATTTGAAAAGAGCACCAACTCAATTGGATTATCGAATGACAATCTCAAAGAATTTGAATGAAATGACAAGTAAGAAACTAAGGCACAAAATGGAAATACAACACACAAAAGGATCAACTAGAAATGGCTCTAGAATAGATTTAAAAACAAAAATAAAATTAGAATTTTCCAGGGTAGTGGCATTATTTTGATTTATTGACACCAATGTATAGATAATTTGCAGACGAAAGTTTTATCTCCAATTCTTAACACGTTACTGAAGTTCCACAAAAAATTTCAGGTCAAAAGGATCACCATTCCAGATAAATTCAAAACAAAGAGTTTTTTATGCTAATTGTAACACCTCTGATGCTATGCGATAAGCTTCTAGCAGCGTTGGTTCCGAAATTTATTACTTTCAATCCAGAACGAATTAAATCACCAAATTTTTATCATACACTCTCAACATGATAAACTAGTGCCACACAAAATTTGAGCACAAGACAATCACTAGACCAGATGCAGTAAATCAATTACAGAGAGAAAAATTCACTTCCATTATAAATTCTCAATCACCAGCATTGATGTTTTTTAACATTTTTCATTTTTTTTCTATTTTTATTCAGAATGCGCTTTTTTGAAAGTACTTCATATACATCTTGATCGGTCATACACAAAATCTCACGTCAAAATATGCAGTAATTCAACTCCAATAAATTTTCCAAAATCCAGTGAACTTTTATCAAACAATTTTGTACAATGAAAGGAAACCTAAAAAATTCAAGTAATTTAAACAAAACAACAAGACATATTGAAATTGTAGACTCTTAGGAAATCACTAATGATCTAATAAAAAGTATTAAAATTTAAAAATTAAAAATTAAAAAACACAAAAAGGTACAACTTCTACTAGACTTTAAACTTTTTTCAAACACTTGATCTTCAGGAGTTTTTCTCTCACACAATTGATCAAACACTTAAACTACTAGCACATACTTATAGAATTACACATCACTTGACAACATGTATACGGATTATAAAACTAAGCACCAAAAACAGTAGTACGAACCGATTAAAAACTTGGATCAAGACTCAAAGACATGCAAAAGCTTGTGGCACGGTGTAGATCACCTAAGCATGTGATTTGTGGACGGTTCAAGTAAATTAATATAAAATGTAAAATATTTTATATATATTTTCATTACTCTTTATTACTCACAATATGCCTCTCTTAATATATGTAAAGGCTTTAAAAATCATTTATAAACATTTTAATTAAATTGTTACTTTTTAAATGTTTAATTTGGCAATTTACAAAAATTTTAAAAATATCTTAATTCTATTTAAACTCCTTTTTTTCCTATAAAACGTATATTTTAACTCAAATATTTATTCAGAAAAGTAACATAAAAATATAAACTAATTATTCCAAAATTAATATAACTCACGATTATTATTATTTTTTTCACGATGGAAAACTTGTTTATAGATCCTTTGCTAGCATCCATATTTACTTTTTATCCTTTTATGATTTGTATGGAAACTAAGAAATGATATAATTTTTTTTATCTCAATAAAGTAGTAATGGCATCTTTTATTTTATTTTTGACATATATTAAAAATTATATCGAAAATGAAATTATAATTAATAAAAAATAATTAACATTATCTTAAAAATTTTAAAAATCTAACAATTAAAACAAGAATAGACGCTAATAAAAATGTGAAACACACACTCAGTACATGTTTGGAATAAGATATGAATCAAATCACGTCCATTTGACCCAAAAAGGTTGCTTAAAACTTGAAAAAGCACGTGAAAACCTATCTCACACGTTATTATTAGATTTCCCTCTAAAAAATCCACGTTTTCTCATAAACCCATAAGCAGTTCTCGGTGCTTCAAAGCAAATCCACGCTTGTGGCTCCAAAAGCAATTCCAAACACGGTTTTACTTTGCGTTATTCTTCCAACGAAACCAAGACTTCCCATTGGAACGCGTAGAATAATTTCAATGAATCCACCCCTCTCATTGACCCTCACATCATTCTTCACTTTTCATTTCAACCATTTTAGTTGTTCTTCTCATAGAGATTCCACAACATGATTCATATTTTGATTATTTTCACACTCATTCTCTACCTAGCCCCACCACTCCTCATAGCTTTGTCCAATAATATTCATTGTTTTTCTCAACTTTTCTCTCTCATTTCCTTATATACATAGATACACACCACTAACATATTTTCACTATCACATTCACTTTCATAGCACTTAAACTCATCTCATCATTGCAATCCACTTCCTCTCACCATTTTCTAAACACAAGCATCTTTTTATTACCAATCATGGCATCCTCAACCATGGCTATGAGAACCATCTCCCCTTTCTCTTTGAAACCTGCAACTACCTCCCCAAGATCATCACTCACCACTTCATCCACCACAGCCCTTTTGCCCTTTACTTCCTCAAACTCATCTCTATCCAAATCTCTCAAACTCAATACCTCTTCCCGGTACTCTCACCTCTCACTCCCCCACAAGAGTTTCACTTGTAGAAGCCAGGCTCAACCAACATCTGACTCAGGTACATGTGCCAGCTACCCCTACAAGTTTTTCAATCTTGTTATTAGATCTATTAATGCTGTGTACTCCTACATTGAAGATCTGTGGGATTTGCTTGATTCTGTGCTGACCCTTTTGGTTTTTTGCTTGATCTTGCAGCCAAAGTCCAAGAACTAAGTGTGTATGAGATCAATGAGAGAGATCGTGGAAGCCCTGCTTACCTTAGATTGAGCCAGAAAACCACCAATTCCCTTGGTGATCTAGTCCCCTTCAGCAACAAGGTATGTTACAAAATTTCTGAGCCTTAATTTATTTTTCATCTAAACTTAGTGAGAATCATTAACTTCGTAGTTGCTTTTCCATTTTAGCTGATTGTGTTTAAAGTTTTAGTCTTGGATTTAAACTTTGAAGTTAATTTTTTCGTGCTTTACTTTATCCAAAGTAAAAGGGTCATATCCGTATTTGGATTCCCTTAGTTCAGTTATACACTCATTCACCCATTTAGTTGGGATAAAAAAATTATATGACTCATATTTTGTACTTTAGTAAATCACATGTAAAATTTGCACTTAAAATCTGAGTTATCTAAATGTATGAAAAATCACTGATGAATTCCTCAAACCTTAAAACAGTACACATTCAAAATCTGATTAATCTGATCTTCATTCAATTATTAAAAAAAATTGTACTAACTACATGAGTGTGTGTAAAAGTGACTGTATTGAATCTGGTTGTGTTCATGTTCTGTTGTTTTGATTCTTGAAACTTTGTGTATATTTTGGTATTGATTTACACTATTTTGGGATGATGCAGTTGTACTCTGGATGCTTGCAAAAGAGGGTGGGGATAACCGCTGGAATCTGTGTTTTGATCCAAAACAAAGCAGAGAAGAAAGGAGATGTGTATGAGGCAATCTACAGCTTCTACTTTGGAGACTATGGTCACATTTCAGTGCAGGGTTCTTACAAGACCTATGAGGACACATATCTTGCTATCACTGGTGGATCTGGTATCTTTGAGGGGGTGTATGGTCAGGTCAAGCTGCATCAACTTGTGTTCCCCTTTAAACTATTTTACACATTCTATCTTAAGGGCATCAAAGACTTGCCTCAGGACCTTCTTTCCAAGCCCGTTGAGCCCAGCCCAGATGTTGAGCCCAGCCAAGCTGCCAAGGCCTGTGAACCACATGCTGTCATTTCTGGTTTCACCAACTGAGGACCAATCTAAGTCAACACTAACTTTAAATTTCACATTAGTTAACTCGGATCCTTTTGGGTTAATCGTTTTGTAATGAAAGGATACATCTTTCCTATAAATTTCGAATTTGGTAATATGGAATAAAGATGGATTAAATTTTTTGTAATGGAAAGAGGTGTGGTTGGTGTTGTTGGAGTGTAGGAAGAAAAGACCAGTGAAAATAACATTTTTTTGTTTTATTCTCTTCATTGTTGACTTAATTTGAAGACTCTTTTGCATGAAGTTCACGATTTAACCTTTTGTTAGTTTAGTTGTAATTTGGGTATGTGGGTCATGATGTGGGAAGAAAAGATCAGGAAAAATCAACATTTTTTTGTTTTATTCTCTTTATTGTAGACTTAATTTGAAGACCCTTTTGCGTCAAGTTCACAACAATTTAACCTTTTGTTAGTTTAATTGTAATCTGGGTATTTGGGTCAAGATGTAGGAAGAAAAGACCAGAGAAAATGAACATTTTTTTGTTTTATTCTCTTCATTGTAGACTTAATTTGAAAACCCTTTTGCATCAAGTTCACAATTTAACCTTTTGGTAGTTTAGTTGTAATTTGGAAATGTGGGTCAAGATGTGAGGTAAGAGTAGGTTGAGGTAGGAGTAGGTAGGTTTTGTTGTTGAATAATGGAAAGTAAGCAAAGAAGTTACGTTTTGCAAGGCGAATTGATGGAAATTTATAGAAACTATTATTGGACTGAGTGGTGGTAGGCCATAGTAATGATCTTGAGCTTTCGGAATCACATGGGCTTAGTTTTATGGAACATCTTGTGAATTTTTAACAATATCTTTGCCTTGGGGGACTTTTTTTTTATTAGAAAATGCCAAATAGTGAGGTATATGAGAATATTGCATTAATTAATTTTATGTGAGCTAAAGTATAAAATGTGGCTATATTGTATTGTAGTGTGGGCAATTAAGTCAGGAATTAGTTGTCCATTCACACGTAGTTTGTGATAATATTTATGTTTGTTTAACTTTCTTGTTTAAAAAAGTGTTTTTTAAATAAAATAATCGCTTATGTTTTTAATATATTGCAGTAAACTTATTTGAAAAAGTAGAGAACATTTTTCTACTTTTTTTAAGCAGTCTGGAATTACTTTCCATAAAAAAACAGATGCTGGAAAAGGGAAATAAAAGAAATAATTAACAAGATTGTGTAGTATTCTTTTATCTAAATATGTGTCTATTTTCTTTTTCTTTGTTATATAGGGGACAGCATTGAGTTTTTGTCGTCGTAAATAAAAAAGTAATTTTTTTTTTGGTAAACACATACATAGCAATTTCTGTCTATATAACAATTATTTAAAAATAAATAACATTTTTACCAATTATTTATTTTGTATCACAAACAAAGGGAACCCATATATATAGTGAGATGAGAGATAAATGACGAGCATTTCCAAATCTTGAAGGATTCAGTTCATGTTTGATTGTATTGTATCAAATATGCATTAATGCAATCTGGCTCATGTAGGTACCAGATAGTAGCTGGCAAACTCATGATATTCTTTTGTAGTTCACAAATATATTTTATTTTTAGTAAATTATCCTGACTTCTTCTGTGTTTTTCTGGAATTTTGTTTGAAATTTTTCTTTTGAAGACCTAAGAAAACCTTTCCATTCTTTTAAAAATATTATTCCAAAACTCTTTATACACTAATTTTTAACTGTTTGAAAATATTATATTGTTTATATTTTTATAAGGGTGACTCTCACAAATGTTGAAAAAAAATTCTGTATAATTCCTAAAATCATAGGAGTACAAATGTAATTTACTTTTTATTTTCTTAGATTTAATTATGATTTTCCTTTTTTTATATTTTATATGTGATTTTGAATTTTTTTAATTTTATTCATGCAATTCTAAAAATTGTAATTTTTTTACTTTTCAATGTCTGCATGTATTTATTTTATTTTATATATTTTAATTAACTAATTACTCTTTTGTAATATCTTAAATAAATATGATTGGTCTAGGACTCAATTGGATGAAAATGAAAAATAAATATTTTACCAAAATTTTTTATTTTTTAAAATATAAAAACTAAAATTAAAAACTAACGGGACACAAATTACAAATAAAAATGAAACCCAAAATTAGAATTTAACTTACTTTTTTGGATCTGTTTCTGTCTCATCCTTTCTTTTCACACCCATTATCCAATTTATTTTAAGAAATTTTTAATTAATAAATTATTATTAGAAAAAGAAAAAATTATGACAAAAAAGTATTAATCATAAAATATTTCAAAATTTATCACAAAAAGTTTTATGAAAAATTTTGAGACAATATGTGATTTTATCACATAAATATTCATCACAAAAATTTTATAACAAAAAAATTTCTTTGTTACAAATTGTGATGTCACACATACAGTTATAAAACTGTGTTTTCATTACAAAATTGATGAAGGAAGAAATATTATTTGCTGTTAGTAATGATAATAGAAAGATTCATCATACTACAACGAATTGGAAGTTGCTTAAAAGAAACCTAAATGAGGGAAAACACATTATTTGAAGCAAAATACACATGATGTAGGTGACAATATTTCTTAGAGCGAAATTGATGCGCTTTGACCGAGCAATGTAATAGCTTAAGCATTGGAACGTGTTTTTGTTGAAGGCGTGAAATGACATGCTTAAGCTAATGACTTATTCGGAATGAACAAATTACGGTTAAGCGACTATGTTGGCGATTATGTTGGACAATATACCATCTCTCTTATAAATAATTTTATTTTTTTTATTTTTTTTTTAGATATAAGAGTTAAAAACAATTTATGTAAAAGTTTATTAAAGCCTGAACATAAGAAAAATAAAATAGTTTTTAGAAATAATATGATAAATTAAAATGAAAATAAAATAATAATAATAAGAAGAAGAAGAATTAATTAAAAATTATTAAATAATAAAAAATAGCAAAATAAAAATAATAAAATATTTTCAATTTTATATTTTTCATAATAAAGATATAAAAAAACACATGATCCATAAGAAAAAAATTATCTTTTCAGAACAGACAAAAAAAAAAAAAAAAAAAAAAAAAAAAAAAAAAAAAAAATTTTTTTTTCAAAAAAAAAAAAAAAAAAAAAAAAGAGGTACGTTACGAGATAGAGAAAGGGGGAGAGCAAACTTTGGAACAAGGGATTGAAAAAATTTTAACCTTTTAAACACATTTTTAGCTTTAATATAAAGTGTTCTTACAAAAACTAGAGGCCAAAAACAATAAATGTTCATGCGGAGCCTTGAGGCTGAGAACAAGACTCCAAAGTGTTAACTATGTTGGTTTCTCTTTAAGTCTCTGATCTTGAAGTCTGCTCGGCGTTGACACCATTGGAGTTTAGTCTACGTACCTCTCAGCTTCACGGTGGACGCCAATTGTTCTTACAGAGTCTAGAGGCCGAGAACAATAAATGTTTTTACGGAGCCTTGAGGCTGAGGACAAGACCCCAAGGTGTCAACTATGTTGGCCTCTCTTCACGTCTCTAATCTAGAATGCTAGGGTGATGGAAAAAAGGTGCTCCGATGTTTCAGTTAGTGTTTAGTTCTCAAGGGTTAATAGTCTTAATTGGTATAGTCAAAACCTGTCTTTCTTTATGTTCATGTTCACATTTATACTAACATGTGTAATCATTGTTTTCTTATCCAAGGGAAGGAGTGTAGTCTCCCCTATCAGAGGTATTATCCATTGTCTGTATGTTGTGCTAGGGAAGACGTGTAACCTTTCTTGTCAGAGATGTCACCCCTTTATCTGTATGTTGTGTCAGGGAAGACGTGCAGCCTCTCTTGTCAGAGATGTTACCCCTTTGTCTGTATGTTGTGTCAGGGAAGATGTGTAACCTCTCTTGTTAGAGGGGAGTGTGACGTTCATTGGAATTTGTTTCTATGTCAGAGGTCAAGTGCTTGTTTCCAATGCAAGAGAGATGGAGAGACTGATTCTTTGGAGGTTGGGGAATACTTTGGTCGGCTTACGCGTGTTATGTAGTAAGCAGCTCGCGGGTGCGACTGATAACTTGTGAGCCTATGTGTATTCTGTAGTGAACAGCTTGCGAGTGTGGTTGATAACTTGTCGTCCTGTAGACCGTTGTAACATTTCAAAAATTTTAAATATATATATATATATATA
>Ga0209489_104097_pt1 | contig 27326 bp, 9 predicted proteins | sample SiratrowhiteBW_FD_187527 | JGI IMG/M metagenome (GOLD analysis project Ga0209489, IMG submission 187527) | Root nodule microbial communities of legume samples collected from California, USA - Siratro white BW (SPAdes) (version 2) | ecosystem: Host-associated > Plants > Roots > Nodule | place: USA... | reverse complement strand
TTTTTTTTTTTTTTTTTTTTCTTTTTTTGGCATCCGGTATTATTAATGAGAAGGAAGAAAGATTCCAGAATAGTGGAGAATAAGCTCTACTCCTAAACAGAGGTGCAAGGGAAAACCAAGAAGAATCAGGCACTACAAAATCTTTATGTATCTATCAGAGAAGGCTCCTTTATGGAGACCATAGGCCAACCAATAAAGGGTCAAAATTGTCAACTCTCAAATCTGATCAAGTTCCTGAAAATAATTCTTGAAATATACAAGCAGTTATTCAAGCCAAATAAATTAAAAAGCAGTATAGTAAGCAAGCATAACCCCATAAATGCCAATAAAAAGAAACTATGAAATGGGAGCAGAACCCAGTATTAGCCAAAAATACCAAATAACTTATTTGAAATGACAGTGGCTTTTGGCGAATATAAGGAAAACTGGACAATCCTTCAGGAAGTTACAGACTTATTCCTTAGTCTTATAACTCCCCTATTCCCACTCTTTCCTTAGTTATCAAATTATCAAATTACAATCAACATGTAGAATGATCTCCGACATGCAAGTCAAAATTCAAGACAAAATCACAAAAAACAGTACAAGTTTTTAATCTGATTTTGTTTACCAATTTGCACAACTATTTGAAATTATAAGGCTTTTATAGCACAAATCTCAGAAAATTTGAGATAAAGTGCGCATTTACAAATAATTTTATGCTGCTGAGAGCAAATTTAGATTCATAAAACTAATATAGGACTCTTCATCTTCTCACCCTATTCGTTCTTACGTAGTTATCTAAATAGCCATAATTTACAATAGCCCACAAATTTACAGTCATTTAACACTCATTCCACAAAAAACAACAATTTAATTTTAATACCATTTTTCCTTGTGTGAATGAGAATATGAAACTTATATTAAAATTGTATAGAAGTAGTAGTTAATTATCATTTTAAAAGTATAGATTCTTCTAGCTTCAAGCTATATCATATACTTGCTTATGTATATAATAAAAGAACCATATAACAGAACCCTTAAAGGTTCCCTAATATTAAAAATTTTATAATGTCATATATGCATAACAAAATACTTTTAACACAACTATAATTCAACATTCCAACTTCATAATAAAGCAAAGTATGATAGTACATTAGAACTAAAGATCAAACTACATCAATGACAAAATCATTTGTTCAAAAATTGAAACATAAGTTACCAAACCGAAAAAATTTAAAAAAGGAGTTAATTTCTTCAAATGATTTGAGCCTTGATAGACAGTCACTTTGGGGTCAAAAATTGTATTTGATTTCAAGCTAGCTTCTTCACTCAAAAGTTTACGGGAGTTTATTTGAAAAGTTAGCTTGTTTACCCTACCTCGTAAAATTGTAACAGTTTATGAGTTACTGAGAGAGTTTGACAACCTTATCCACGTGGGTAGTCCAAGCTATTAGGATATGACACAAACCTACACACATAAAGGGAAAAAACGAAAGAGAAAGAAAGAATCTACTGGTTGTTAAAAGAAAGAAGATAAAGCAAAAATTCTATTTATTATTATAAGCGACAGGTATTCTTTCAATACCTACCAAAAAATAAAAACAAAACAATCTCAAATAGTTATTGACCGTAGGGGTTTATTTTCTTATCTCTATTGCATACAACAAGATGAGAATCCTTCGGCATATAGAATTCTCAGTAGTTTTTCCAAATCAAGGTTTACATAACATAATATAAAGCAAGCGTGGATGTGATGCTATGGATCTAGATTCTGACAGAAAAATTGAAATAAAATATAAAAAAGAAAAGGCCAATTGCACCAAAAGAAGTAAAGTAGGCCGCCCTTCACACTAGTTTATGGGGAAATATTTCTCTACAAAGCTTATTTCGAAATATTTCAGCCATCAGATCGGTCCAAGTTTATTTCGAGCGGGTTTGAAATGATTGACTAGGTTTCTGGCTGTGGGAATTGTTTGTCGTCCATAATGTTCTCGAAGGCTAAAAGATGCAAGTATAACCAGAAGACGTTACACAAAAAGCAATGGCACCCAATATGTAAACTAAGTTACTAATGCAATTATCATCGTTAGACGTGAGATCTGAGGAGGATATGTGCTTAATAGAATGAAAACAGCAATGAAAACATATGAGAAGCGATCCCCAACCGAAAATATACAAGTTTGGAGTTAGGTTATGTACTTGGGACCTCAGATCTAACCCCAAAAACCCTTCTCACACTAGCAAATAATCTATAAAGCATAAGTGTATGTGGTTTACAAATGAAATTGGTTAAATAGAAGGACGCGTGAGATTGAGGGAGTGAGAAAGATACTCTTTCGTGCTGAGGAAATCGATTCTGCTCCGACCCCATTAGACAGTAGTAGCTGGGCTGTTCTGTTGCCCTCTACTAGGACTGTCGGGTGAGGCTGTTGGTTGTTTGGTGTTGGTTGCTTTGCGGGCACTAGCTTAAACCAAGATCCTTCTCACATTTCTTCTTTACAAGCTGAAACCCCATGGACTTCTAGCTTCTCTATGTGAAGAGAGGGATGGAGAATATTAATTAATTTATGGCAACAATCAAAGGACAAGGAAAGACAAAAGCGAAAAAGATTGAAATGTGTGTGATGAAGATAGAGAAAAAGTATGGAGGCCGGGCCAAGGGCTATACTTTATATTATTAACATTATTACTGGAAAAACACGCATACATTACTGTCCAGCTGAAATTAAGATTTTACTTTTTTTTATCGGCTAAGAATTTCATTTTACACCGATAAATAATTAAAAATAAAATAATCTTCAATTATATTAATTAGTTGATAATATTTTACAGTAAGATCTTGAAATGGCAATTGAGAAAAACAATGGAGAATGAAAATGATGAAAGTAGAAAAGTTATGAATGAAAGGCGAAAGAATATGACAATTTATCAATTTTTGTGTGTATTTAAATTCTATTCAAATATATATGCCTCGCATATACAATTTAACTAAAAAATTGCCAATTTCTTCAGAAATTTCTCACACTCTTTGAATATAAAATTAAACACAGGTATTTGTATAATAAATTTAAATAAATTCTATGAAATCTCTTTTCCCAAATTAGAGAATTATCATTTCATAGAAATAATTTCCTGTGAACTCACCCAACCAAATTATCTCAATTTTTAATCTCAAATGTATGTATCACTGGATTTATTGATAATGATTATTTTATAATTTTTATAACTTAATTTTAGAAAAAAAAATAATTGATAGTTGAATATATATTTTAAATGTTCAAGTTTGATGATCCATTTTATTTATTTTTCAGTTATAGAAAATAAATTTAAGGTCAATTCAATTTTATAGAGCGGACTTCGGAGATTTATATTTATTTAAATATTTTGTTTTAATTATATTTTCAAAGATATAATATCTCCAACAATTATTTTAAAATATTAAGTGCTCAGAACCTACACACTTAGCAGGGGTTGAATTAACTTCATTTAAGTCTTTAAAATTAGAGAAAGAGACTTTCAAAATAATAGAGACAATGAAACGAAAATAATGGGGCATAAACCCCTTGGTATTATCAAAAGTTGTTCACTAAATCACATAAAGGTGCTGGTTCATACTTTATCGGTATGCATTAAGAAAACTTTTTTCTCTTTTAGCACATCTTAACGTCCATATGTGGTGGATTGAAGTGAGGAGAAAAACAAAAAAAAATTAAAAAAAAAAACAAATTATGAAAAAATGACATGTAATAATAGGAGGAGAAAAGAGAGAAAAGGAATCATATGTCTATTTCCTACTAATTTTCACCACTTATTTTTAAGATCACTTTATTATTTTTCAACTTTTAGGATTTCTTTCCGGATTTGGAAGTTTAGTAAAATTCTCATATAAATGTGATAGCTAAATTTATTTGGAATGAATTCTGTAAAGGTTTAACTTCAATTTCTCTAAGAGATTTTAATTTAGAAATAATTTCGTCAAGTATTCAAGATAAGAAATTTTAGTATTTTTTTTTTAGAAAATTGTATTAAGATTTAACTTTATCTTTTATAAAAGGATTTAGTTCAGGAATGACTTGTCGGTTGTCTAGGGATTTAAAAATATTTGTCATTTTTTAAAATAATTTTATTAAGGTTCAACATTATTTTTTTTTTAAGAGACTTTAGTTATTTTTTACAAGAATGATATCAAGGTTCTATTTTTTATACGAGATTTCAGTTCAATAATGATTTGATCGGTGTCTATCATGTAAGACGTTTTAGTATTTTCGAAAGAATTATATTAAGATTCAACTTTGTTTTTATAAGAGGTTTCAATAGAAGAATAACTTGGTTAAGGCTGCTTTTGTACTTTTTTTTTTTAATAAAAGACTTTGATCAAAGGTTAACTTGATTGGACAAGTTTCAAGAAGGTAAAATTTACTTTATTTTTTAAAAAGATTTTAAGTTTTCATGTTTATGATTTCTTAATTTTAAAAAAAATATTGTCATTATAACTTTATATATATATATATATATATATATATATATATATATATATATATATATATATATTATATTAAAGTATTAGATAATTTGACGAAGGAGTGAATAAAATTTTAAAATATTTTCTCACATATTATCAAATTGTCTATAAAATATTGTTTTTATAGTACAATTCTTAAGTTATGTCTAATTTATTCTTAAGTTAAAATTTATGATATTTTATTAATAAAAGGATTGTCTTATATAACTTATTTCAACTATTATAATTACATAAATTATTCTTCATTCTTTATTCTCAATATATCACTTATATTTAATACAAATAATGTTTCGTTAAAAGGAGATAAAATTAATAATATTAACTTTGATACTAATTATTGAATTAAGTGTTTATTATTATGTCAAAAATTATAATTTATAATCTCATCACAACTCTTTCAAAAATAGTAACTCAAAACATATTGTAATTTGGTATACTTGACCTTTATCATAAGACTATTGATGTCACTTATAACAAAAATATCATTGTAGTGTAATTTTTGAAGAAAAATATATCTATATATTTAATAATAATTTTTTGAATTTTAATTCAGAGATATATCTCTGATTTACTTTTATTGAGAGAATAATAATCTTGATATAAACAATTACATTTCTTTTTCAGTTATATTTTTGATAGATATATTTTATTTAATTTTAGTTAACTTTGTTTTAATTATGTTACTCAAGCTTTTCCTATTCCCTTATTGTGTTTAAATTGAATTCAAATACATATTATCTTTATCAAATAAGTAATATCATTTTTAAAAGGTATAAAGAAACATTATCGTAAAGGATTTGAATTACCTTACAATTTATCTTTAATATTATAGAATATATAATAAATTGTTTGGTATAAGGATAAAAAATGAATGTATAATATTTAGGGTTTAAAGTTTAACATTAGAACTTAGGGTTTAAGGTTTATTTTTAGTGTCAAAAGTCATAAAATTTTAATCAAAACATTTTTTAGCGGTACTTATGCGAAATGATAAGAAATGAACTAAAATGAATATGAATATGCTTTGGGTTCAAAACCATGTAATCTTGACTTACTTTTCAACTTACCTACCTTTAGTATTTTTTTATACCTGAAAAACTGGTGAAATTTTGACTTCAAATTTTCTTAACTTTTTTATGTCAAACCAAAAAAATAATGTTCATTTATTATGCCTTTGTGTACAATTTCACTGCAAATTTTACAATTAAGTGTGAAATGATGTGATGTTGAGAGATGGAGTTGTAAAATATTATTATAGGTACTGTTGTATCAGCTTTTCCAAACTGCTAATGTCAAGGCTGGTTCATGAGCTGACAATTCTAAAGTTACCTCATTTAATGATGTCATAGATTAAAGAAGATGTCATCGGTTAAGGATGATTAGATGTGGTGATAGGACATATGCTACAATATTTTTAAAATTTTAAAAAGTAAATTATATATGTGTCATTTATCCAGAAAGTGGTTCATGGACAAAATTTTCATAAAAAAAAATAATATATACAAATGAATAGCAATTACCGATTGAAAGTTTGAACATCTTATTTTTAATGTAAACAATGGCCTAGAAGGACGTCTAAAAAAATTTATTTGCATTTTGAATGGTTGAATGGAATAAACATTTCGTTTTCTCTTTTATAATGTTTAAAAAAGAATTCGTAATCACATAAAAAAAGTTTGTTACAATTATGCACATATATTTGAAAATAAAATAATAAAGAAAAATTTATTTCATATATACGTGTATATATACATACTGTGTTTAGATTAGAAAATTTACATTTTTAATCTATTTTTTATAATACATGTTATTTTAGGGAGAGAAAGAGTGAACAATACAATGACAAATAGTCAGAACAATTAATACTTACTGATTAATAGTCTATGCATTTTAGAAAGTAAAGTAAATTAAAAAAATAATTCAGCAGATAAAATAATAATAATAATATAAAATATAAAATATAAAATATGTATTCATATATATTAAAGTGTTATTAATGAAAAAAAAGTTAACAATATATTTTTTAAATATTACTTTAAAATGTTAATTTTTAAATTAGTATTAAAGTAAAATTAATAAATTTAATAATATCAATTTAAAATATTTTATAAATTAACATTTAATAATTAACTTTATAAAATTTAGTTACTTAATATTCAATATCTAAATATAAATAACAGTGATTTAAGTATCTAATAATATATGACCATTAAAAACAAAAAAGTAGTTTTTAATTTTATTATTTTTATTAATTAAAAGTTAGTCTCTAAAATAGATTAAAAATTATTTAAAATATCATTTCTAATTACATTTTTATAAGAAATTAAAAAAATGTCTCTAAATAATTTTTTTTAATTATTAATTACTAAAAATATAGAATCTAATATTATAATTTTTATTAATAATAAAAATTATTTTAGATACTAATAATTTTTTAGTTTATAAAATAGCATTTAAATTAGTTAATATAATGAATAGTTTTTTTCTCTGAATTAGTTATTATTTAATAAATTTTTTATAATAATTATTTGTAGTCTCTAAATTAATTAATATAAATAATTAATTATTTTTAATCTTTAAGTTAATTATAATTTAATGACTTTTTTTATAATGTTTGTATTTATCATTTTATTTCGTAAATTATAATTTCTCCGTAAATTAAAAATATAGGAAACCTAAATTTGTTAAAACATCGAGCTAAAAAAAACTTCGTGGTGTTCATTATTTACCATATGAAATAATAACTCTTTAAATACAATAAAAAAAAGTTGTTGAATTTCTTTCAAGTTTTAAATATGAATCATATAAACAAAAATGAAAATTGTGAATTTAGATATAGAATTTAGAGCTTTAGGATTTAGAATTTAATACGTATAAGTGAAATTTTGAGACGATATTACATAATTTTTGATTTTTTTAATTTCTAATTATTTTAGAAACATGAATAATAGAATTTCTTTTAAAGAATATTTTGTTAAATTGATGAGAAACAATAAGAAAATGATAAAAAATGATATATGGAAGGTTTGGGTCTAAAAACTAATTTTCTTAAGTTGGTTTCCAACTTTGCTAATTTTGGTGACTTTCGTGCTTGAAAGAGTCACAATTTTAACGTGAAGTTCTCTTAACTCTCTTTTATGTCAAATAACCACAAATCAACCTAAAAAATGATATTTGAAAGTTTATGCGTAAAACAAAGTCATTTTTTGGGTTTAGGGTTTAGAATTTAGGTTCAGGTTTAAGGGTTTGGGGTTTGGGATTCTAGGTTCGGGATGTAGGGTCTGGGAATCGGGGTTCGCGGTTCGAGGTTTAAGGTTTCGTGTTTCGAGTTTTGGGGTTCTGGTTTAGGGTTTAGGGTTATTGTCTAGGGTTAGATGGTTAAGGGGTTAGGAGGTTATGGTTTAGGGTTTAGGCTCGAGGGTTTACGGTTATGGGTTGCGGGTTCAGGGTTTCGGTGTACTAGATTCGGGGTTCGGGAGTCAAGGTTTGGGGTTCGGGGATCGAGGTTTGGGGTTCGGATTTCGTGGTGCGGGGTTTTGGGGTACGAGGTCAGGGTTTCGAGATTCGATGTTCGTGGTTTAGGGTTCGGGTTTTAGTTTTCGGGTTACAGGTTTAGGGCGGGTTTTGGGTTCCGGATTCGGGGTTCAGGTTTTGGGGCTCGGGGATAAAGGTTCGGTGTTTCGGGTTCGAGTTTCAGAGTCTGGGGTTCGGGGTCTAGGGTTTGGGGTTCGGGTTTAACGTTTAGAATGTAGGGTGTAAGGTTTAGGGTTTATTGTGTAGGGCTTAATGTTTTGGCTATCAGGTTCTGGGCTCTGGGTTTCGGGTTCAGGGCTTCGGGTTCCGGGTTTAATGAGAGTTTCAGCTTGGTTCGGTTCGGTTGGGTTCAGTCCGGTACGGTTCGTTTTGGTTTGATTCAGTTGGATTGGATCCGGTCCGGTTCAACTGGGTCCAGTTCGGTTTGGTTTAGTTAGGTCTAGTTCGATTCGTTTTGATTTGGTTTGGTTGGGTCCAATCAGCCCGGTTTGGTTGGATTGGGTATGGTACAATTTGGTTAAGTTAGATCTGGTCCGATTCGATTGGGTCTAGTTCGATTTGGTTGGATTGGGTCTGGTCCGATTTGGTTTGGTTCAGTTGGGTTGGGTTCAGTTCGGTTCAGTTGGATTGGGTCTGGTTTTGTTTGGTTCAGTTGGGTTTGGTCTGGTCTGGTTCGGTTTGGTTGGATTGGGTTTGGTCCTGTTTGGTTCGGTTTGGTTCAGTTTGGTCTAGTTCCATTTGGTTGGATTGGGTCTGGTTCGGTTTGGTTTTAATTGGGTCCGATTCGGTTTGGTTTAGTTGGGTCTGGTTTGGTTCTATTGCAACGGGTAAAATTGGGTCCGGTCCAGTTTGGTTGGATTGGGTTTGGTCCGGTTCGGTTCGTTTTGGTTTGGTTCTGTTGGATCCAATTGGTTCGGTTTGGTTGGATTGGGTCTGGTCCAATTTGGTTCGGTTTGGTTAAGTTGGGTTGGGTTCGGTCCGGTTCGATCTGGTTTAGTTGGGTTGGGTCCGGTCCGGTTCGGTTGGATTGGGTCTAATCCAGTTTGGTTCAGTTGGGTTTGGTTCAGTTTGGTTTAGTTGGCTCCGATTCGGTTGGGTCCGATCCAATTTGTTGGATTGGGTTTAGTTCGGTTTGGTTCAATTGGGTCTGGTCTGGTTCGATTGACTTCAGTCCGGTTTGGTTGGATTGGGTATAGTTCGTTTTGGTTCGGTTGGATTGGGTTTGGTTCGGTTGAGTCTAGTTGTGTCTGGTTCAATTTGGTTCAGTTGGGTCTAGTCTGGTTTAGTTCGTTTTGGTTTGGTCCGGGTTCAGTTGGGTCTGGTCCGGTCCGGTGCAGTCCGGTTTGGTTTAGTTGGGTCTGGTCCAATTCGATTGGGTCCAGTCCAGTTGGGTCTAGTTCAGTTTTGTTCGTTTTGGTTGGGTTGGGTTGGGTCTAGTCTAATTGAGTTTGGTCCGGTTTGGTTGGATTGGGTCTGGTCCGGTTCAGTTTGTTTTGGTTTTGGGTTGGGTCCGGTACAGTTGAGTCTGGTTCGGTTCAATTGGGTCCAATCCGGTTGGACCCAGTCCAATTTGGTTGGATTGGGTCTAGTCTGATTTAATTTGGTCCGATTCGGTTGTTCAGTTCATTTAAGTTTGGTTAGATTCAGTCTAATCCGGTTTAGTTGATTTCGATCAGGTTGAAGTGAACTTAAAGTGTAAGTCAACTTTATAACACAAATCGCTTGTAACTTGTAAAGTATTCGAAGAACTTATTTTTGGTAGATGTGGGACCATGATCACTGTCATGCCCCTATTCTTGTTCAGCTTCATTAGAGCATCCTTTATATTTTCTGTCGATAAAGGATCTAACGCACTAGTAGGCTCATCGAACAACAAGACCTTTAATTCAAAAAACACCACATAAAATCAAAATTACAAACAGAAATGCAAATAGAAAATAATTTTATGTCACCTTGGGTGAATTAGCCAAAGTCCTAGCAAGTGCAACCCTTTGAGCTTGACCCTCAGAGAGTTCAGCTCCAAACTCATCCATGAAAGAATCATCTAAGTTTGCCATTGCCAGCAACTTGCGCACCTCATCATCGGTTAGCCTTTTCCCTCTTAACCGTGGTCGATACCTCACATTGTCGGCAGCTGTGTCTGTGGAATAGATACCCTCCAACATTAACAGGAGGTTTAATTCAAAACCAGTAAAAAGTAAACTTTCTTCCAACACAAAAATTCAATAAACTAGTAATTGAATTTAGTGGAGAGTAACAACAATATTATTGACTAACTTTTAAAAGTTAAACCATCACCAAAGGACTTTCCTCTAATTTGTCTAGTTTGTCAAATCAAATTGTAAAACCAATGTTATATTTGAGGGTACCAAATTGGGGTAGCAATCTTCTCATGTATACCTGACCTTCTAGTTAATGCATATATTGCATGTACAATTGTGTAAAATATAAAAGAACAGCAGAAAAAAGAGAAAAAGCCTGCTGGCCCAAGACCGAACACTCAAAGGATGGAAGAATACAACCAAAGAAGAATAACCTAAAAAATAAAGGAGAATGATTCTACTTTGCACTCTGTCCTACACCGTTTCAATCAAATAGAAACTCCCAACAACTTAAGAACCTCTACCTTTGCCGTATTCACCATCGTACATGGCAGGAAGCCAGCAGCGCCATCGACATGCACGATATCATCAGTCGAAGAAACATGCTTCGTAGGCAAAAGATCTGGAGCTTTCCCTTTCGACACCGACTCACTCACATCACCAGCAGATGATTCTAACTGCTGACGGCTAAAACTAGAACCGTAATTGGTCATCAAAGTGAGTATGTTATTACACAAACTCTATTTTTGGCAGGTTTTTGTATTTTGGTTCCTCTTCGTTTATTCTGAGCATTTTTTAACCATATTGGTGGGAAACAACAGTAAAATGACCGAAAATGATGTGCGTAGAGTTTGGGTGCAATAACAAGTCATCATGTGTTGGTTTGTAACTTTTGGGAGTTTTCGTCCCAAATGACCTAAACTTGTGAGCGTTATATTTTTCGTCCCAATTAATTACTATAGTATTGCAGAATTGATATCATTGTTGTGTGTTCTTGGTGAAACTGAATAATTGAATCTGCATTCTGAATTAGTTTCATGTCTGTATTAATTACTGGTGTTAGGGAAATTTATAAAATTTACCAATATTGATTGAAACCAGTGTAGTGCTCTGTTAGAAGTTTTAAATTAGTATGTTGTAATTCTGTTCCTCTCTGCTCTCATTCAAATTTGGAGTTGTGCATGATCTTGTTCTGAGTGTATATTGTTATTGAAACTGTGTAAGCTTGACCTGCTTAAGGGGCTGCTGTGAAATTGAAATTCAGTGTGATTGAGAATCTGTTGTGTGCTTATATCTGTCAGTATAACAAATTGATTCATTTGTGCCTTGAATCAATTTATTTCTTTACTGTATCATATATCTTTAATACCAAGATTCATTAAAGTTTTTCAGATTGCGAAAACTACTTTCAAAGGTCTAAATTGGATAAAATATTTCAAAGTTCAATTCACCCCCTCTTGAACTCAGCCTAAAACGTTTTCAGTTTTGACCGCAATATTTTTCATTCGTATTGATGAAAAACAACAACAAAATGACCGAAAAATATGTGCAAAAGATTTGGGTGAAAAATCTAGTCATTTGGGGTTAGTTTTTATTTTTGGCAGGTTTTCGTATTTAGGGTCCCGTTCTTTTGTTTTCAGCAGTTTTTAACCATATTGGTTGGAAACAACAATAAAATGACCGAAAATGATGTGTATATGGGTTGGCTGCAAAAACAAGTCATCATGTGTTAGGTTGTAACTTTTTGGAGTTTTCGTGCATAAAGACCTGAATTTTTGACCGGAATATTTTTTAGCCGTATTGACGGAAAACAACAACAAAATGATCGAAAATTATGTGCAAAATATTTGGGTGAAAAATGTAGTCATCTGGGGTTGGTTTCTATTTTTGGCAGGTTTTTGTATTTTGGGTCCTGTTCTTTTATTTTGAGCACTTTTTAACCATATTGGTGGAAAACAACAATAAAATGACCGAAAATGATGTGCGTACAGTTTGGGTGTAAAAACAAATCATCATGTGTTGGTTTGTAACTTTTGGGAGTTTTCGTCCCAAATGACCTAAACTTGTGAGCCTTATATTTTTGAGCTGTATTGATGTGAAACAACAACAAAATGACCGAAAGTTATGTGCAAAAGATTTGGGTAAAAATTGTAGTCATCTTGGGTTGGTTTTCATTTTTAACAGGTTTTTGTGCAGAAGGTACTGTACTTTGGTTACAAGCATTTTTTAACCCTAGTAATGGGAAACAACATTAAAATGACAGAAAATAATGTGCGGATGATTTAGGTGCAAAAACAAGTCATCATGTGTTAGTTTACATCTTTTGGGAGTTGCCGTGCAATTGACATGAACTTTTAAATGTTATATTTTTTGAGTCGTATTGATGGAAAAGAGCATCAAGATGACTAAAAATTATGTGCAAAATATTTGGGTGAAAATTGTAGTTATCTGTTGTTGGTTTCTACTTTTGGCAGGTTTTCGTATTTAGGGTCATGTTCCTTTATTGTGAGCAGTTTTTAACCATATTAGTTGGAAACAACAATAAAATGACCGAAAATGATGTGCATATGGGTTGGCTGCAAAAACAAGTGATCATGTGTCAGGTTGTAACTTTTTGGAGTTTTCGTGCACAAAGACCTGAAGTTTTGATTGCGATATTTTTCATTCGTATTGACGAAAAACCACAACAAAATGACCGAAAAATATGTGCAAAAGGTTTGGGTGAAAAATCTAGTCATTTGGGGTTGGTTTCTATTTTTGGCAGGTTTTCATATTTAGGGTCCTGTTCTTTTGTTTTCAGCAATTTTTAACTATATTGGTTGGAAACAACAATAAAATGACCGAAAATGATGTTCATATGGTTTGGGTGCAAAAACAAGTCGTCATGAGTTAGTTTGTAACTTTTGAGAGTTTTCATGCATAAAGACCTGAAGTTTTGACCGGAATATTTTTCAGCCGTATTGAAGGAGAACAACAACAAAATGATCGAAAATTATGTGCAAGATATTTGGGTGAAAAATGTAGTCATCTGGGGTTGGTTTCTATTTTTGACAGGTTTTTGTATTTTGGGTCGTGTTCTTTTATTCTGAACATTTTTTAACCATATTGGTGGAAAACAACAATAAAAGGACTGAAAATGATGTGCATATAGTTTGTGTGCAAAAAGAAGTCATCATGTGTTGGTTTGTAACTTTTGGGAGCTTTCGTCCCAAATGACCTAAACTTGTGAGCGTTATATTTTTGAGGTGTATTGATGTGAAACAACAACAAAATGATCGAAAGTTATGTGCAAAAGATTTAGACGAAAAGTGTACTCATTTTAGGTTGGTTTTGATTTTTTAACCCTATTAATAGGGAACAACATTAAAATGACAGAAAATAATATGCGGATGATTTAGGTTCAAAAACAAGTTATCATGTTTTAGTTTACATCTTTCGGGAGATGTCGTGCCAATTGACATGAACTTTTAAATGTTATATTTTTGAGTCGTATTGATGGGAAAGAGCATCAAAATGACTAAAAATTATGTGCAAAATATTTGAGTGAAAATTGTAGTTATCTGTTGTTGATTTCTATTTTTGGCAGATTTTCGTATTTAGGGTCATGTTTCTTTATTTTGAGCAGTTTTTAACCATATTAGTTGGAAACAACAATAAAATGACCGAAAGTGATGTGCATATGGGTTGGCTGCAAAAATAAGTCATCATGTGTTAGGTTGTAACTTTTTGGAGTTTTTGTGCACAAAGACCTGAAGTTTTGACCGCGATATTTTTCATTCATATTGACGAAAAACAACAACCAAATGACTGAAAATTATGTGCAAGATATTTGGGTGAAAAATGTAGTCATCTGGGGTTGGTTTCTATTTTTGACAGGTTTTTGTATTTTGGGTCGTGTTCTTTTATTCTGAACATTTTTTAACCATATTGGTGGAAAACAACAATAAAAGGACTGAAAATGATGTGCATATAGTTTGTGTGCAAAAAGAAGTCATCATGTGTTGGTTTGTAACTTTTGGGAGCTTTCGTCCCAAATGACCTAAACTTGTGAGCGTTATATTTTTGAGGTGTATTGATGTGAAACAACAACAAAATGATCGAAAGTTATGTGCAAAAGATTTAGACGAAAAGTGTACTCATTTTAGGTTGGTTTTGATTTTTTAACCCTATTAATAGGGAACAACATTAAAATGACAGAAAATAATATGCGGATGATTTAGGTTCAAAAACAAGTTATCATGTTTTAGTTTACATCTTTCGGGAGATGTCGTGCCAATTGACATGAACTTTTAAATGTTATATTTTTGAGTCGTATTGATGGGAAAGAGCATCAAAATGACTAAAAATTATGTGCAAAATATTTGAGTGAAAATTGTAGTTATCTGTTGTTAGTTTATATTTTTGGCAGATTTTCGTATTTAGGGTCATGTTCCTTTATTTTGAGCAGTTTTTAACCATATTAGTTGGAAACAACAATAAAATGACCGAAAGTGATGTGCATATGGGTTGGCTGCAAAAATAAGTCATCATGTGTTAGGTTGTAACATTTTGGAGTTTTCGTGCACAAAGACCTGAAGTTTTGACCGCAATATTTTTCATTCGTATTGACGAAAAACAACGACAAAATGATCGAAAAATATGTGCAAAAGATTTGGGTGAAAAATCTAGTCATTTGGGGTTGATTTCTATTTTTGGCAGGTTTTCGTATTTAGGGTCCTGTTCTTTTGTTTTCAGCAGTTTTTAACCATATTGGTTGGAAACAAGAATAAAATGACCGAAAATAATGTGCATATGGTTTGGGTGCAAAAACAAGTCGTTATGACTTAGTTTGTAACTTTTGAGAGTTTTCATGCATAAAGACTTCAACTTTTGACCGGAATATTTTTCAGCCGTATTGACGGACAACAACAACAAAATGACCGAAAACTATGTGCAAAATATTTGGGTGAAAAATGTAGTCATCTGGGATTGGTTTTTATTTTTGGCATGTTTTCGTAATTAGGGTCATGTTCTTTTCTTCTGAGAATTTTTTAACCATATTGGTGGAAAACAACAATAAAATGACCGAAAATGATGTGCATATGGTTTGGGTGCAAAAACAAGTCATCATGTGTTGGTTTGTAACTTTTGGGAGTTTTCGTCCCAAATGACCTAAACTTTTGAGCATTATATTTTTTAGCTGTATTGTTGTGAAATAACAACAAAATTATCGAAAGTTAAGTGTAAAAGATTTGGGTGAAAAACGTAGTCATCTTGGGTTGGTTTTCATTTTTGACAGGTTTTTGTACAGAAGGTACTGTACTTTGGTTACAAGCATTTTTTATCCATATTAATGGGAAACAACATTAAAATGACAGAAAATAATGTGCGGATAGTTTAGGTGCAAAAACAAGTCATTATATGTAAGTTTGTATCTTTTGGGAGTTTTCGTGCATAAAGACTTAAACTTTTGACCCGAATATTTTTCAGTCATATTGACAGAAAACAACAATAAAATGATCGATAATTATCTGCAAAAGATTTGGGTGAAAAATGTAGTCATCTGGGGTTGGTTTCTATTTTTGGAAAGTCTTCGTATTTGGGGTCCTGTTCTTTTATTCTGAGCATTTTTTAACCATATTGGTGGAAAACAACAATAAAATGACCGAAAATGATGTATGTATGGTTTGGGTGCAAAAACAAGTCGTCATGAGTTAGTTTGTAACTTTTGGGAGTTTTCATGCATAAAGACTTCAACTTTTGACCGGTATATTTTTCAGCCGTATTGGCGGAGAACAACAACAAAATGACCAAAAATTATGTGAAAAATATTTGGGTGAAAAATGTAGTAATCTGGGGTTGGTTTCTATTTTTGGTAGGTTTTTCGTATTTGGGGTCCTGTTCTTTTTATTCTGAGCATTTTTTAACCATATTGGAGGAAAACAACAATAAAATAACCGAAAATGATGTGCGTATGTGATGAGAACCAAGAGCTGAAGTTTAACCAACCTCAAGCACCTGCACAAATAAATAATTCAAAGGATGCTTTACAAATTCCAAGTGGATCAATCACGAGGTCAAGGGCCCAAAAAATGGAAGAGGCATTGATTGGGCTGATTCAAGACATTTGGACTGCACAAACAAAGTATAAGATTGAATTGAAGTCTAATCACATTCTTAATTTGATATGAGCTGATGAAGGAATTAAATGAAGGAGATCTGGGCTAAAAACGCATAATTTGAAGAGAAGGACCCATAGAAAATGCATCACCAGATTTATTTGTAAATGGGCTATTTTGGGCTTAGGTTAAAATATGAAGAGTCACCCATTATTTTGTGGACGAATTTTAAATTTTTTATTTCGATGTATTTTGATTAATTTTCCATAGGACTTAGAGTAGTCATATGCTTAGTAAATTGTGTTTTTCGTTTTCCCATCTATGTAATAATTAGTCATCTATAAGTGTGCCAAAAAGCTACTGTTGCATTAAATTTGGAGGCTTCTATGCTATTGAAGAGTTAGGTTAGCTTTTTAGAAGCTTAAAGGTCTACTTAAGTAAGAAAACACATGTAAACAACAACTTTGAATTTGAAATACGAATTTGAATCTGAAAATTTCATAAGTGAGAGTTTCTCTCTTGAGTTTTTCATTTGGACTTGCAACTTATCAAAGGCTGATCATCCTTGTTGCGTTTACCATACTTTAGGGTTTTTGCTGCGTTTTCTTTTCCGCACGACAAGGGTTTTGAGTAGATCTTCCTAAATCTGAATACTTAGGGATCTTGGGGCATTCAACTACTCTTTGTTGTGGGTTCTGGGGTTTATTCCTAACCAGGTTCACATCAGTATGGTTTGGGTGCAAAAACAAGTCATCAAGTGTTGGTTTGAAACTTTTGGGAGTTTTCGTCCTAAATGACCTAAACTTTTGAGCGTTATATTTTTTAGTTGTATTGATTTGAAACAACAACAAAATGACCGAAAGTTATGTGCAAAAGATTTGGGTGAAAAACGTTGTCATCTTAGGTTGATATTCATTTTTGACAGGTTTTTGTGTAGAAGGTACTGCACTTTGGTTATAAGCATTTTTTAACCATATTAATGTGAAACAACACTAAAATGACAGAAAATAACGTGCGAATGATTTAGGTGCAAAAAGAAGTCATCCTATGTTAGTTTACATCTTTTGGGACTTTCTGTGCCAATTGACATGAACTTTTAAATGTTATAATTTTTAGTCGTATTTATGGGAAACAATATCAAAATGACAAAAAATTATGTGCAAAATATTTGGGTGAAAATTAGAGTTATCTGGTGTTGGTTTCTATTTTTGGCAGGTTTTCATAATTAGGGTCTTGTTCCTTTGTTGTGAGCAGTTTTTAACCATATTAGTTGGAAACAACAATAAAATGACCGAAAATGATGTGCATATAGATTAGGTGCAAACACAAGTCATTATGTGTTAGGTTGTAACTTTTGGTAGTTTTCGTGCAAAAAGACCTTAACTTTTGACCGCACTATTTTTCATTTGTATTGACGAAAGACAACAACAAAATGATCGAAAAATATGTGAAAAAGATTTGGGTGAAAAATCTAGTCATTTGGGGTTGGTTTCTATTTTTGGCAGATTTTCGTATTTAGGGTCCTGTTCTTTTGGTTTGAGCAGTTTTTAACCATATTGGTTGGAAACAACAATAAAATGACTGAAAATGATGTGCATATGGTTTGGGTGCCAAAACAAGTCATCATGAGTTAGTATATAACTTTTGAGAGTTTTCATGCATAAAGACCTGAACTTTTGACCCGAATATTTTTCAGCCGTATTGACGGGCAACAACAACAAAATGACCTAAAACTATGTGCAAAATATTTGGGTGAAAAATATAGTCATCTGGGGTTGGTTTCTATTTTTGGCAGGTTTTCGTATTTAGGGTCCTGTTCTTTTGTTTTGAGCATTTTCTAATCATTTTGGTGGAAAACAACAATAAAATGACTGAAAATGATGTGCGTATGGTTTGGGTGCAAAAACATATCATCATGTGCTGGTTTGTAACTTTTGGGAGTTTTCTTGCCAAACGACCTAAAGTTGTGATCGTTATATTTTTTAGCTGTATTGATGTGAAACAACAACAAAACGACCGAAAATTATGGGTAAAATATTTGGGTGAAAAACATAGTAATCTTGGCTTTGTTTTCATTTTTGACAGGTTTCTGTACAGAAGGTACTGTACTTTGGTTACAAGCATTTTTTATCCATATTAATGGGAAACAACATTAAAATGACAGAAAATAATGTGCGGATGATTTAGGTGTAAAAACAAGTCATTATATGTAAGTTTGTATCTTTTGGGAGTTTTCATGCATAAAGACATGAACTTTTGACCTGAATATTTCTCTGTCGTATTGACGGAAAACAACAACAAGATGACCGAAAATTATGTGCAAAAGATTTGGGTGAAAAAGGTAGTCATCTGGGGTCGGGGTCTATTTTTGGCAGGTTTTTGTATTTGAGATCCTATTCTTTTATTCTGAGCATTTTTTAACCATATTAGTGGAAAACAACAATAAAATGACCCAAAATGATGTGCATATGGTTTGGGTGCAAAAACATGTCATCATGTGTTGGTTTGTAACTTTTGGGAGTTTTCTTGCCAACTGACCTAAAGTTGTGACCGTTATATTTTTTAGTTGTATTGATGTGAAACAACAACAATGTAACCAAAAGTTATGTGCAAAAGATTTGGATGAAAAACGTAGTCATCTTGGGTTGGTTTTCATTTTTGACAGGTTTCTGTACAGAAGGTATTTTACTTTGGTTACAAGCATTTTTTATCCATATTAATGGGAAACAACATTAAAATAACAGAAAATAATGTGTGGATGGTTTACGTGCAAAAACAAGTCATTATGTGTAAGTTTGTATCTTTTGGGAGTTTTCGTGCATAAAGGCCTGAACTTTTGACCCGAATATATTTCAGTCGTATTGATGGGAAACAACATTAAAATGACAGAAAATAATGTGCGGATGGTTTAGGTGCAAAAACAAGTCATTATGTGTAAGTTTGTATCTTTTTGGAGTTTTCGTGCATAAAGGCCTGAACTTTTGACCCAAATATATTTAAGTCGTATTGATGGGAAACAACATCAAAATGACAAAAAATTATGTGCAAAAGATGTGGGTGAAAAACGTAGTCATCTTGGGTTGGTTTTCATTTTTGACAGGTTTTTGTGGAAAAGGTACTGTACTTTAGTTACAAGCATTTTTGAACCGTATTAATGGGAAACGACATTAAAATGACAGAAAATAATGTGCGGATGGTTTAGGAGCAAAAACAAGTCATTATGTGTAAGTTTGTATCTTTTGGGAGTTTTCGTGCATAAAGACCTGAACTTTTGTGCCGAATATTTTTCAGTCGTATTGATGGAAAAGAACATCAAAATGACCGAAAATTATGTGCAAAAAGATTTGGGTGAAAAATGTTGTCATCTAGGGTTGGTTTCTATTTTTGGCATGTTTTCGTATTTGTGGTCCTTTTCTTTTATTAGGAGCATTTTTTAACCATATTAGTGGAAAACAACAATAAAATGACCGAAAATGATGTGCGTATGGTTTGGGTGCAAAAACATGTCATCATGTGTTGGTTTGTATCTTATGAGAGTTTTCGTGCGAAATAACATAACCGATTAACTGTTATATTTTGGATTCATATGGATGGGAAACAAAAACAAAATGACCAAAAATTTGTGGAAAAGATTTGGGTGAAAGTTGTAGTTATCTGGGGTTAGTTTCTATTTTTGGTAGGTTTTCATATTTAGGGTCTTGTTCTTTTGTTCTGAGAATTTTTTAACCATATTGGTGGGAAACAACAATAAAATGACTCAAAATGATGTGCATATGGTTTGGATGCAAAAACAAGTCATCATGTGTTGGTTTGTAACTTTTAGGAGTTTTCGTCCCAAATGACCGAAACTTGTGAGCGTTATATTTTTGAGCTGTATTGATGTGAAACAACAAGAAAATGACCGAAAGTTATGTGCAAAAGATTTGAGGGAAAAACGTAGTTATCTTGGGTTGGTTTTCATTCTTGACAGGTTTTTGTGAAGAAGGTATTGTACTTTGGTTACAAGCATTTTTTAACCGTATTAATGAGAAACAACATTAAAATGACAAAAGATAATGTGTGGACGATTTAGGTGCAAAAACAAGTCATCACGTGTTAATTTACATCTTTTGGGACTTTCCGTGCCAATTGACATGAACTTTTAAATGTTATATTTTTGAGTCATATTGATGGGAAACAACATCAAAATGACCAAAAATTATATGCAAAAGATTTGGTTGATAAGTGTAGTTATCTAGTGTTGGTTTCTATTTTTAGCAGATTTTCGTATTTGGGGTTCTGTTCCTTTGTTGTGAGCAGTTTTTAACCATATTAGTTGTAAACAACAATAAAATGACCGAAAATCATGTGCATATGGGTTGGGTGCAAAAACAAGTCATCATGTGTTAGGGTGTAACTTTTGGGACTTTTCGTGCATAAAGACCTGAACTTTTGACCGCAATATTTTTCATTCATATTGATGAAAAACAACAACAAAATGACCGAAAAATATGTGCAAAAGATTTGGGTGAAAAATCTAGTCATTTGGGGTTGGTTTATATTTTTAGCAGGTTTTCGTATTTAGAATACTGTTCTTTTGTTTTGAGCAGTTTTTAACCATATTGGTTGGAAACAAAATTAAAATCACCGAAAACGATGTGCATATGGTTTGGGATAAAAAACAAGTCATCATGAGTTAGTTTCTAACTTTTGGGAGTTTTCATGCATAAAGACGTGAACTGTTGATCGGAATATCTTCCAGCCGTGTTGAAGGAGAACAACAACTAAATGACTGAAAATTATGTGCAAAATATTTGGGTGAAAAATGTAGTCATCTGGGGTTGCTTTTTATTTTTGGCAGGTTTTCATTTTTAGGGTCCTGTTCTTTTGTTCTGAACATTTTTTAACCATATTGGTGGGAAACAACAATAAAATGAGCGAAAATGATGTGCATATAGTTTGGGTGCAAAAACAAGTCATCATGTGTTGGTTTGTAACTTTTGGGAGTTTTCGTGCGAAATGACTTAAACTTGTGAGCGTTATATTTTTGAGCTATATTGATGTGAAACAACGACAATGTGACCAAAAGTTATGTACAAAAGATTTGGGTGAAAAACGTAGTCATCTTGGGTTGGTTTTCATTTTTGACAGGTTTTTGTGAAGAAGGTACTATACTTTAGTTACAAGCATTTTTTAACCGTATTAAAGGGAAACAACATTAAAATGATAGAAAATAATGTGCGGATGGTTTAGGTGCAAAAACAAGTCATTATGTGTAAGTTTGTATCTTTTGGGAGTTTTCGTGCATAAAGACCTGAACTTTTGTCCCGAATATTTTTCAGTCGTATTGACGGAAAACAACATCAAAATGACCGAAAATTATGTGCAAAAGATTTGGGTGAAAAATATTGTCATCTAGGGTTGGTTTCTATTTTTGGCAGGTTTTCGTATTTGTGGTCCTATTCTTTTATTCTGAGCATTTTTTAACCATATTAGTGGAAAACAACAATAAAATGACCGAAAATGATGTGCATATGGTTTGGGTACAAAAACATGTCATCATGTGTTGGTTTGTATCTTTTGGGAGTTTTCGTCCCAAATGACCTAAACTTTTGAGCGTTATATTTGTTAGCTGTATTGATGTGAAACAACAACAAAATGACCGAAAGTTATGTGCAAAAGATTTGGGTGAAAAATGTAGTCATTTGGGGTTGATTTCTATTTTTGGCAAGTTTTCGTATTTAGGGTCCTCTTCTTTTGTTCTAAGCATTATTTCACCATATTGGTGGAAAACATCAATAAAATGACCGAAAATGATGTGCATCTGGTTTGGGTAGAAAAACAAGTCATCATGTGTTCGTTTGTATCTTTTGGGGGTTTTCGTGCCAAATGACATAAACTTTTAAATGTTATATTTATTAGTCGTATTGATGGGAAACAACATCAAAATGACCGAAAATTATGTCCAAAATATTTGGATGAAAAATGTAGTCATCTGGGGTTGCTTTCTATTTTTGGCAGGTTTTCGTATTTAGCGTCCTGTTCTTTTGTTCTGAGCATTGTTTAACCATATTGGTGGAAAACAACAATAAAATGACCAAAAATGATGTGCGTATGGTTTGGGTGCAAAAACATGTCATCATGTGTTGGTTTGTATCTTTTGGGAGTTTTTGTCCCAAATGACCTAAACTTTTGAGCGTTATTTTTGTTAGCTGTATTGATGTGAAACAATAACAAAATGACCGAAAGTTATGTGCAAAAGATTTGGGTGAAAAATGTAGTCATCTTGGGTTGGTTTTCATTTTTGATAGGTTTTTGTGCTGAAGGTACTGTACTTTGGTTACAAGCATTTTTTAACCATATTAATGGGAAACAACATTAAAATGACAAAATATAATGTGTTGATGGTTTCGGTGCAAAAACAAGTCATTATGTGTAAGTTTGTATGTTTTGGGAGTTTTCGTGCATAAAGGCCTGAACTTTTGACCCGAATATTTTTCAGTCGTATTGATGGGAAACAACATCAAAATGACCAAAAATTATGTGCAAAAGATTTGGGTGAAAAATGTAGTCATCTGGGGTTGGTTTCTATTTTTGGCAGGTTTTCGTATTTAGGATCCTCTTCTTTTGTTCTGAGCATTAATTCACAATATTGGTAGAAAACATCAATAAAATGACCGAAAATGATGTGCATATGGTTTGGGTAGAAAAACAAGACATCATTTGTTCGTTTGTATCTTTTGGGAGTTTTCGTGCCAAATGACATAAATTGTTAAATGTTATATTTTTGAGTCGTATTGATGGGAAACAACATTAAAATGATCAAAAATTATCTGCACAAGATTTGGGTGAAAATTGTAGTTATGTAGGGTTGGTTTCTATTTTTGGCAGGTTTTCGTATTTAGGGTCCTGTTCTTTTGTTTTGAGTAGTTTTTAACTATATTGGTTGGAAATAACAATAAAATGACCGAAAATGATGTACATTTGGTTTGGGTAGAAAAACAAGTCATCATGTGTTAGTTTGTAACTTTTGGAAGTTTTCGTGCATAAAGACCTGAACTTTTGACCGGAATATTTTTCAGTCCTATTGACAGAAAACAACAACAAAATGAATGAAAATTATGTGCAAAAGATTTGGGTGAAAAAGGTAGTCGTCTTGGGTTGGTTTCATTTTTGACAGGTTTTTGTGCAGAAGGTACTGTACTTTGGTTACAAGCATTGTTTAACCGTATTGATGCGAAACAACATTAAAATGATAGAAAATAATGTGCGAATGGTTTAGGTTCAAAAATAAGTCATCATGTGTAAGTTTGTATCTTTTGGGAGTTTTCGTACGAAATGACATAAACGTTTAAATGTTATATTTTTGAGTCATATTGATGGCAAACTACAACAAAATGACCGAAAATTATGTGCAAAAGATTTGGGTGAAAATTGTAGTTATCTGGGGTTAATTTCTATTTTTGGTAGGTATTCGTATTTAGGGTCCTGTTCTTTTGTTCTGAGTATTTTTTTTAACCATATTGGTGGGAAACAACAATAAAATGACCGAAAATGATGTGCATATGGTTTGGATGCAAAACCAAGTCATCATATGTTGGTTTGTAACTTTTGGGAGTTTTCGTGCCAAATGACCTAAACTTGTGAACGTTATATTTTTGAGCTGTATTTATTTGAAATAACAAAATGACCGAAAATTATGTGCAAAAGATTTTGGTGAAAAACGAATTCATCTTGGGTTGGTTTTCATTTTTGACAGGTTTTTGTGCAGAAGGTATTGTACTTTGGTAACAAGTATTTTTTAACCGTATTAATGGAAAACAACATTAAAATGAAAAAAATAATGTGCGGATGGTTTAGGTGCAAAAACAAGCCATCATGTGTTAGTTTGTATCTTTTGTTTTGAGCAGTTTTTAACCATATTGGTGGGAAACAATAATAAAATTACCGAAAATGATATGCATATGGTTTGGGTACAAAAACAAGTCATCATGTGTTGGTTTGTGTCTTTTGGAAGTTTTCGTGCGAAATGACATAAATCTTTAAATGTTATATTTTTTAGTCATATTGATAGGAAACAACAACAAAATGATCGAAAATTATGTGCAAAAGATTTGGGTGAAAATTGTAGTTATTTGGGGTTAGTTTCTATTTTTGGCAGGTTTTCGTATTTAGGGTCCTGTTATTTTGTTTTGAGCATTTTTTAACCATATTGGTGGGAAACAACAATATAATGATCGAAAATGATGTGCATATGGTTTGGATGCAAAAATAACTCATCATGTGTTGGTTTGTAAATTTTGGGAGTTTTCGTGCCAAATGACCTAAACTTGTGAGGGTTATATTTTTGAGCTGTATTGATGTGAAATAACAACAAATGACCGAAAATTATGTGCAAAAGATTTGGGTGAAAAACGTACTCATCTTGGGTTGGTTTTTGTTAGCACTAGTGGGCTACTATGATGATTTGATGAATCCAACGAAGTGAAGGAGTTCAAGACCCTATGAGTATATGTGGAATGCATGAAGACTTCATGAAGATTGAAGACTTGGTCTAGAACTTAGGAGTGTGTGTTGTGGGGTAAGGTTGAGGTCTAATTATTGAAGCATGCAATCTTAATCAATGATAAGCTCCACAAGTATTTTCTGAATTAACAATAGTTTTGAAAAATCATTAAAATCAAAACTTGTGTTTTAAACAACTGTTTTAACTAACTAGAGAAAAACAGTCGACTATTTGAAGAATTAATCGACTGAATGTTTAAACGACAGTTGTCTATAAAAAGTTGGTGCGAAAACTTTGAAAGTGACGAAAAACATTCTAAACATTTTCTGAGCAAGAATTTTTTAGATTTAAAAGAGAGCAAAAACGCCCTTGAGTCTATTGATCAAAGAACATTCAACGTTTTCATCAAGAACTGTTCTCTTGAACTGTTGCTGGTGCTATCATTTGACTGAGACTGTTCTTCGCTGATTTGATCATCAAGACTAAGCCTTCTATACCCTTTCTTGTTACTTTTGTATTCGTTTGTATAGAAGTGTTTGTATTGCAGTAACCGTGTTCATTCTTCATCTGTATTGACATTTCTACTGCATTCTTGAATTGCCAGGGTTGGTAATTTTGTTCTGTATAGCGGGATCAATACAGGGTGCGACTTGCTGTGGGTTTCAGCAAGGGTCTTCATGAAACACACAATGGGTTTCTGTGTGATTTCCTGTTCTGCTGTGGGATCAGCAATGGTCTACTGCGAGTTGCAGTGAGACGTTTCTGAGTTATACAGTGGTCTCTGTATAACGTAACTTGCTGTGGGTTTCAGCAAGAGAGTTCTTGAAGCACACAGTGGATTTTGTAGTGTTTCTTGTTCTGCTATAGGTTCAACAGTGGTTGGCTGCAAAGTGCAGTGTCGTCTTGCTGTAGGAAAGTGTTGTAAACTGGATCAGGTTGATCAGTTTAGTGAAATCCTTACTGTGTGTGAGAGACTGGACGTAGCCTGGTTGTTGGGTGAACCAGTATAAAAATCTACTGTGTCCTGATTCTCTCTTGCTCGCTCTTTTTACTGTTCTTGCTGAATTTCTTGAATTTTTCAGAATTAAGTGAATCTTGCTAATTGAATAACTTCATCATTTTCTGAAAGCATTTTTAGAAACAACCTAAAATCTTTTATTCCATTTTAACACAGTTTAATCCAAACTGCTTTGAATCTGTTAATAACCAGTATATCAGTTTCCTGTAAATCTACAGTTTTGCAATTTACTGGGTTTACTGTTTATTAGTTGGTCTTTCCAGAAAACCTCTAATCTGTTTCTATGTAATAAACTAAATCGCTTCCGTACTTACATTTAAATTCTGATAAAATTGTTTTGATTTGCTGCATTGTACTGTGACTAGATTGGATTTTGTTTACTGTTTCATTCTACTGCTTTTCATAGTAAAGTCAATAAAGATCCAGTTTATTAAAAGAATTTGAATTTTATTAAAAGGTCAACTTGTTATTGAAAAAGATTTTGAAATCCAATTCACCCCTCCTCTTGTATTTCAGCCAAAACAGGTTCTTTCAGTTTCATTTTTGACAGGTTTTTGTGCAGAAGGTACTGTACTTTGGTTACAAGCATTGTTTAACCGTATTAATGCGAAACAACATTAAAATGATAGAAAATAATGTGCGAATGGTTTAGGTTCAAAAATAAGTCATCATGTGTAAGTTTGTATCTTTTGGGAGTTTTCGTACGAAATGACATAAATGTTTAAATGTTATATTTTTGAGTCATATTGATGAGAAACTACAACCAAATGACCGAAAATTATGTACAAAAGATTTTGGTGAAAATTGTAGCTATCTGGGGTTAGTTTCTATTTTTGCCAGGTTTTCGTATTTAAGATCCTATTCTTTTGGTTTGAGCATTTTTTAACCATATTGGTGGGAAACATCAATAAAATGACCGAAAATGATGTGCATATTGTTTGGATGCAAAAACAAGTCATCATGTGTTGGTTTGTAACTTTTGGGAGTTTTCGTGCCAAATAACCTAAACTTGTGAGCGTTATATTTTTGAGTTGTATTGATTTGAAACAACAACAGAGTGACCGAAAACTATGTGCAAAAGATTTGGGTGAAAAACGTAGTCATCTTGGGTTGGTTTCATTTTTGATAGGTTTTTATGCAGAAGGTACTGTACATTATTTACAAGCATTGTTTAACCATATTAATGGGAAACAACATTAAAATGATAAAAAATAATGTGCTGATGGTTTAGGTTCAAAAATAAGTCATCATGTGTAAGTTTGTATCTTTTGCGAGTTTTCGTGCCAAATGACATAAACTTTTAAATGCTATATTTTTGAGTCGTATTGATGGAAAATAACAACAAAATGATCGAAAATTATGTACAAAACATTTGGGTGAAAATTGTAGTTATCTGGGGTTGGTTTCTATTTTTGGCAGGTTTTTGTATTTAGGATCTTATTCTTTTGCTTTGAGCAGTTTTTAACCATATCGGTTGGAAACAACAATAACATGACTGAAAATGATGTGCATATAGGGTTTGGGGTTTGGGTTTTGGGGTTTGGGGTTTGGGGTTTGGGGTTTGGGGTTTGGGGTTTGGGGTTTG
>Ga0209489_104096_pt1 | contig 27328 bp, 19 predicted proteins | sample SiratrowhiteBW_FD_187527 | JGI IMG/M metagenome (GOLD analysis project Ga0209489, IMG submission 187527) | Root nodule microbial communities of legume samples collected from California, USA - Siratro white BW (SPAdes) (version 2) | ecosystem: Host-associated > Plants > Roots > Nodule | place... | reverse complement strand
CAATAAATATATATATATATAATTATATTTTTTTCTCTCCTATTTTAATTATTTTTTCTCTTTTAATATTAAGTAGATTTGGATTTTTGAAAATATCATGTTATCCTCAAAATTTAAGAAATGATAACTATATAATGTGTTTGGTAAAAGCTCGAAAATTAAGAAGGGATAGTTAAAAAACTAAAATGTTAAGTTAAAATGAATTTTCACATTAAAAATAAAAGATAACTTAATTAAATTTTAAATTTCTCATAAATTTTAGTATTTTTAATTAAGTCTTTATTAAAATTTTGTTGTCTAAAAAGTTGAATTTTGCAATCTCAAATATACTACCAAGAACATGAAGAGTAAAAAAATAAATTATGAAATCTAAAGATCATTACTTTTGTGTTTTCACATAATTAATTTGATTTTTATTTTGATATTTAATTCATAAAATAAAACAATATGTAGTTTTCATTAATCTGTATTGCTCCTTTCTTAAATTTCTTAATTGCTTCAAAAAATGGATAGAGTCTTCTTTATATTTTAATATTTTTATTCATATTTTTTTAAAAGCAATATTCGTATTTTTATAAATATATGATTATAATCACACATTCAGGTTTACCTAGTGAGCATCTCCACATAATGAACGTGTGTATATATATCAATCCAAACTTGTAATGTTATATATTTAATCCCTTCAAAAAAATGTTAACCATGTTATAACATAAATCATTCTAAAAATCATTATTCATAATCAACTCATACGTTATGAATTTTAATTGATTTAAAAAGCTAATTTTTTTATTAATATTTGTACTGATTTACTTATGTATATGATAACTTTTTCATTCTATTTATACAATAATGTTTTGTGTGTGCTCAAAACCAAAAGATTATTACTATTAAGCTATTTATTGACTTATATATAGTCTGATCACTTGTGTTTAAGACTGAGGATTATGTAATTTTAGATTATATGAGATCAATTAAGGTATAAAAAAATTATTAAATAAAGACCGAATTAAAGAAGTCAACTTGAGAGGAATAATCAATTATTGAGAGAGGACCCAAATTTAAAAATAAAAATAAAAATAACAAAGTTACTCATTGAAGTTAAGAGATCTCTAAACTCTAGGCTTAGTACAATATCCATCTTAAAGTGTAGAATGAATAAACACATGCAATAAGCACCATACAAAAAAAAAATAATCATTTTGATATATATGTGTGTGTGTTTATTTTAAATGTTACTACAATTGTTTACACCATAATATTTTTGTGTCACTTTTTTTTATCATATTTAATTTTTATATTTATTTTATAATATTTTTAAAATTCAAAGTAAATATAAATTAACTTTCTTTAAAGAATTTAAATCAATGACAAACTTTGTTAACCAGTTTAAATATAAACTATATATAAAAAACATTGTTTAGTATTTTAAATTTAAATCATTTATTTCTTAAAATAAATTTATAAATCACAAAGTTTTAACTTATTGACTTTATTCATGAAACAATGGTAAAGAGCTTTCTATCAGAAAGCTCTTTTATATATATAATTGCATGTATTAATCTTTTATTGAAAAGGTCCATAATATATAATTGATTATGTCTCATAAAATTAGTTAACAGTCAGATCACAATTAAAAAAAAATCACAACAATAATTAAAAAAATTGATCAACAAGCTGAAAAATCTGCCAAAAACCGATCGAAGCTAGTTTAATTACAAATATTTAATAATAAAGCATTTAAAAAATCATAAAAAAAATATAAAAAACAAGTCTAAAATATTTGTTATTTTCCTTGTATTCTGCATATAAAACTTATTATTAATAACAAATATCATTAAAAATCTAATTCAAATTTGTAAGATATTTAATTCAAATAATGTCAAATTTAATAGAAGAATAAATATTTGAATTTGTCTCAATATCCCGGTGCTTCCTACTTCTTAATTCAACAAAAAAACAACTTAAATCAAAATCCTTTTATTTTTCCTATTTGAACAATGACATGTAAATTAATGACATGTTTTATGGGGAGGCTAATAGGCTATTAAATGTTTCTAATTTGAAAAACATTATGACAACAACATGAAAATTGTGATCTTAAGATTCAACTTTTGCTCTTCTGTTTCCTACTCCGATCATTAATTCAACATTGTCTCTCTACACTCACAGTATATGCAACATCCATATTAAAAAATATTATAAATTTGAAAAGTCGATATTAAAATCCAATCACTGTTTTGCTGAACGCCCACTTGGTAGAAATCCAATCACTTGATATTTCATCAGCAATTTCTTACCACATGCTATTGTCCATCACAGCAGAAACAATGCCTTTCAATGTCTCCTGCATATTGATTGAAATATGTATGGTTATTTGTTTGTTGATTCTTTTCTTTTGAGTGAGGAAGAGCAAAGCAGTAAAACATACCACAGAATGGTCTTTAAGACCAAGCGAGAGCACCAATGGCCTGGAGGAGCCAGGCAAACTGCAAATCAAGAATTGGAGAGTTAACATGATTTCCGAAAACGAATTATTAAATTATATACGAACAAAAAGGGTCATATGTTAACAATTTGAAATATTTCTTTTTAAGGGATATTTGAAACCCAAATTAAATTTTTAGGAAAAGTGGAACACTCCAGATGCATAATAAAATCTGAAAAAGTTGGAGATTTTCTCTTAAGGAACAAAAGAATGCCTACCTCATGCGCTCAATCAGCTGGCGTGCACATGCTACTAACATTGGCTGCATCAATGTATTCAGTGAAAAAGAAGCAGAATATGACAGAAAAGATAAAGGATAACAAATACTTTCAGAAATAGGCAAGCATACCTCATCCCGTTTGCCAAATATAACAGAAACGTTGAATGTTGGATTGATGGACACCCCTTCTTCCTTTCTGGCGTTGAAAAGTCACATGTGGAACTGTGTGAGCAACTCTTTCTTTTTGAAACATATAACCAATTTGAAAGTGCATGATGATACATAATTTTAAGCTGACAAAAAAACAAGGATTTGTCTAAAGTCCTAGTTACTTTAACAACTTTAGTTTGTTAGTTGTCAACAGGGGTTTCCAATGAATTGAGTCAACACACGAGCATGAGGGTTTGGGGCCCCACCAAACCCACAAATGGTGGGCTTGATGGATTCAGAAGAATTAAATGAAAGGGGTACCGATAAAAGAAAAGAGAAGACAAGGAAAAGTTATGCAGTTATGCAGGAACCAGTTATGCAGGAAAAGTTAAAAAGAGGAGGATCTCTTGACTAATAGGTAGAGGCTTAGAAGAGGGGTTCATCCAGATTGTAAAGTTTGGGAACTGAACAAGTAACTTAGTCGTAAAAGGGAAAGCCCTTCGTCCACGGGGAATCCCAAGGGAGCTGGGGGGATAATTCTCTCCTCTGACCTTTGTGATTCAATAAACCATTACAGGGTAGTTTCTTCTCTTTCTCTCTTCTCCGTCTCTTAATTCTTTCCCTAATATCTAAGAAGTTTATCTTGGTTGATAGGTCTGACCTGCCAGAACATGGACCTGATGACAGAGCCTTTGGAAAATCTTGTGGACAACCCAGCGAACATGGATTTCAATTACATTCTCTAGATTCTAACGTTGAAAGACTTGGAAGTATGTGAATGGCATAGAAAGAATATTGGACGAGGAGAAGGTTGATGAACAACTCACAAGAGACACCAAACTTGTGGCTGAATAAGGAGAAAGCTGAGAGCGAAATCAAATTGTCAAATCTCAATAGCAGCAACCTCATGATTTGGATTGCTAGTGCAGTGAAAGTATTTTGAGGTATGACAGCAGAAACCAAAAGAGTAGGTGTAGGTTGTATTTAGACGCAACGATCAGTGGTGCATTGATTTGGGGGAGGATATTTAGGCTGCATGTAAGAAAGGCAACCAACTTAGCAGCAATCAAGATCAGCCAATAATGTATACAAGATTTCAAAATCTTGGTGGTGCAGGTATTGGATGCCACCAGGGAAAAACTGAGATATTTCTTGGGTGGATGAAGTACAGAAGTGCAATGCCAAGTATGAAAACAATCTTAATAATAGTACAAAGTCCATACATCTAGCCTGAGATATCAAAGAGGAGTTGTGTACCACAAAATCTCACTACAGAGTTTTGATCATTGTTGCCAGAACCAGACCGGACCAGCCGGTTCAACCAGTTGAGCTGGGAACGAGCACAGTCTCCAGTCCAAAGCTTCCTAAAAACTGAATTTCATTTGAACCAGGATAAAACCAGTTGAACCGGTGAGCTGCAAAAATAGGAAAAACCAGCAAATTGACAGATTCAAACACTTGGCTCTAAAAACTTGTGTTTTCTTGTTGTAGTTGGTTTTTTTAAAGATACTTATAGTTTCTAATGAACTCTATGTTATTTTTTAACTTAATTTGTTTGCTTTCATATATAACTTAATTTTATAATAGGTTATGTCTTAAGAAAACTTTTAAGTGAATTTTAAATTCAAATTTTAGAAATTTATGTGACATCCCGTTTTAATTAATACTACTTTTTATATAGTATTATTATATTTAAAATATTAAAATGATAACATTTTATTAAAATCGACTCAATCCTTGTTGAAACTCTGAATTTGAACCTTAAATGCATGCCTTCACCAGTTCAGTGACTGGTCGGTTTTTGACAACCTTGGTTTTGATGTCAAATCTACAGCATAACTCAAGTGAAGGAGGAATTGCAACTCACTGGGTTCAAGGAATTTACCAAGCCTGATTCAAGGAATGAAGTTGTCACGCCTTTTCAAGAATACTACTGGCCCAACCAATCAATAATTCAGAAAAAGACTGTGTGGAGGAAAATACAGCACCAGCACAATCAATTACCAAGTCCTGTGAGGGCAAGTCATTTAACTGAAGGAACAGATGTCCAAAAAAAGTATCAGGGTTACTATTTCAGCAGACGACGAAAAATTGGAGGAAGACGAGACTGAAGAGACCGATTCTCAGGAAGGAGAAACTCTGTGGAAAGGTCCACCAACTGTATTTACATGTTAGATGCTCAAATTCTCTCTCTTTTCAGTAGGAGAAATTACACAACTGAGAACTATAAAGCATCATCATGTGGACAAGTCCTTTGGTTTTGTAGTTATCATGATAGATGGCGGGGCAAGTTATATTTCACTGCTTGGGAGTTAGTAAAGTAATTGGGATAAAATGTATCCCCGACCACTCCATTTGGAGTTAGACTATGGGATGGACACAAGATTTCCCCCGAGGGTGCTGTCAAAATTTGAAGTTGACGGTTTCTTTAAATGATCCTGAAGGAGGTTGACTTGTTCAAGTTGGGAGGAGTGAATCCAAATTTTAGGGGTGGCATGGTTAGAAGCCAAAGGTGACAAAAATGTTAAATAATGATCTCTACGTATCCATTGCACATCAGGGGATAGCTTTTCTAATCAAAGGTGACCTGAGTGACTGAGTCTAACAAAGGCAATGATATCTCATAAAACTCTATATAAACAAGGTCTTAGATGTGGAATTCTCTTTAGTATCAGTAGTACTATATTCATTGTCAGTATCAGTTGCTCAAAATTTTACTGGTCAAGAAATATAAATGAAATCAATGATATTGCACAGAAGTCACATGCAGACCTGGCATACACTATTGTCCCCATGGTTCCTATTTGAGTAGCAATAACCTGATAAGCAGTCAGAAAATTAAGTACTACCACCATAAAAACATAAAAACAACTCCAGCAGCACTCACCAGAAAATGATCTTCGTATCTCGAAATAATAATCTTCGTTTCATTTCCCTGCACCCAAGCAAGCAAGCAACTTCTCAACATTAATACCAACATTTCAACATTAGTATTAATTATCAACATTAAAAAGTATAAATTGAACAGCTAAATTTGAGCCTCGAACAAACACGAAATGAAGATTTGTGTTTAAAATTTCATTGCATCTTCTAAAATTATAAAATCAATGGTAAGGAGTTCAAAATCAGTTCTTGGCTACTAAGAGTTGTAAGAAACGGACACTCATGCATACATACATTGATCTCCCGAGAGAAATTGAGTTGAGACACTGGAAATTGTGAAGTGGAGCTCTCCATATGCGTTGACATCGGCGCTGATAGGTCGCACTTACACTACTCAAAGCGTCTCACAGTCGTTACCGTTATCTCAAAGTGCTTCTTTCGAGAATCGGTTTCAAAGGAGAAGAAGATGATTTCGCCGCCGGTAATGCCGACGGAGCGGAGAGGCGAGGTTTTCGTCGTTCCTGTTGAGAGAGAGAAGAAATGGAAAATGTGCAACTTCTGTCTTACTCTTTGCTACCAAATTTGGGCCTATTCTAAAAACAAAATTAAAGTCAAAATTTCTAAACTCAACTAAATCTATTTTCATAGTTAGCGAGTTACGGTAAAATTGTGTTTTCTTATGGATAAACTTGTGATTAATAAACCTAAATTAAATAAAAATAAGAATATTATCGTCTTTCTTTCTCCTCGTTCAAACTTCAAGCAAATATTAGTTCCCTATCTGAATCCATGACTTGCTTTTCATTGTCTCTACTATTTTCTTTTAGTGCAACGTATTACTAGAAACAATAAATATTTTTAAAGTATTATTTAATTCATAATCAATTATGTGATAATTAGTTATGAGTGTTTTTTCGTTATTTTATAATAATAATAATAATAATATTAATCATAAATAATTAAAAATAGTATTAGAAATAATACATTAAATTATTAACAAATAAAATCATTTGAGGTTTTACCTTTTTTTTCTACTCTTCATTTGTCATTCTAATTCTTTTTCTTTCTTTTGTTTTCTACTACAAATAGAATAAAAAAAAGTCCTAAAAACAAAGTACTTTTGTTGATTATCTTCTAACTTCAGTATTGTTAATTTAGGATATAACAATACTTTCATATCACTAACAACATTCAACATATTAGTTAGATTACTGAGTTCTTTAAACATGGTTAAGAAATTTAATATGATTGAATAAAAAAAATACTTAATTAAAAGAGATAAAATCTACTTTAGAAATATATACTTTTATGGATAAAAAAATGTATCGGAATGAAACAAACATTTGAAATTTTATACCATTTTTTTAAATTTTTTTACCTAAATTAAAATAAATAAATAAATAAAAGATTTTGGCCAAACGGACTAGCACATCCACCATGCTAAGAGCTTGTTCCATCCACAAACCTTAAACTGTCATATTTGATGGATGATGGTTTCAGTTATTGTTGATAAAGGGTGTAACCATTTGTGTTTCCGTGTAAGCGTCGGGAAGAAATCTAGTTTACTCCACACTGTCAAATGACAACTGGTCATCAATTTTTTGAATGATAGAAATTTTTTTACCAAAAATTCATCTAAACTAAAATAATATCTGAAACTTTTCTATTCGTTTTAAGTTTTAGAGTTTTAATGATAAAACCTTATGAGTAATTAATTGTGCCAATTTATCTACATTGACATCGAAGGTACAACTTCTATAAAAATATTAAACTATGTTCCAGTACTCGTTTATTTCATCTAAATTTGTGTTGATTTCATCGAAATTTTCTTCCCCCTGCGTGGAGCTACAATTTTTTTATTTCAACTGCAACTGTTTTTCAAATTTTAAATACTCATGAACTGCAAGCTGTTTCGGATTCATTTGCAACATTAGCTAGATCCAGAATACGACCTCTATAAGACAAACAACACAATAATAATAATAATAATAAAAAAAAAAGTAACGTGGACTACATAACATTTCATGAGCAGTGAAAACAGCAGTCATCATAGCGTGGCATTCATCCAAGTAGTTTTAATGCAATCTAACTAAACAAGATCTGTGCCACTTGACAAGATTTCAAGGTACCTAAAGGCCACAATAAAATAAACAAGAAAGAACTTCGGAACATCAGATGATACTTATTTTTCCATTAAGCAAAAGTTTCACAATCAACTGCAACGAATTACAGGATCTACAGACTAAATAACTTTCTTGGCACATCCACCTAACCTCCCCTTCCCTTCTGAAATAGATTACTGCCAAAGAAAAATTACACCTTTTAAGTTCCAAAACTCAAAATCTACTCCCCTATTTAACCTAAACCAGAGTTAGTTCCTGATACAGGCCTCAACAATGGATGATTGGTCGTGGGCTGCACATTACTAGGGGCATTGAACATGGCAGTTGAAGAAGCTGATTGTGATTGTTGTATCATAGATAGCGGTAATCTTTGCCCCAGCCCAAACATCGAAGGTCGTGGGGCAAAGGACATATGCGGATGAACTGGTTGGTTGCCGCCATACCCTGAGATGCTGGGTTGTGAGGGAGAAACAGAGATCATTTGTTGCCTGTTGTTGCCGTTGCTAGTCATTGAAGGACCAACACCCGATGCAGTCATTGTGGGTGCAGCTCCCGCATTTCCAAGACGTGCTGACATTACGCGAGACCGTTCAGCAGCAAACCTTTGCTTTGTTCTTTCAAGTTGTTCGCATTCTTTCATCAACAATGTTTCAATTTCCGCAAACTGTTTCAGCTTCAACTCTAATCTTTTCAGCTGGCAATAACAGCAAGCCACTAACAAAAGTTAAAAACATCAAAATACACCTGATTTTGAGTAATCTCAAATTGCTTAATTTACTTTATTCTAAGAAAAATGTTAACTTGTTTGCAGACATAGATGCATACCATCCAAACAGAAATGGACAACAATAGAAATTAACTATATCTGACATTTTAGTTTGATCAACTGGAATTAAAGTCAGAAAACAACAGTGATACCTGATGATTAACTATATTAGCACACAACCTCTGAATTTCTCGCTCTTCATGATCGGCAAATAATTTTGCTTTCATCGCTGCTGCAGAGAGGCCTGCTTTAGCTGCATCTTTAACTTTCTCAACAGATAGTGGGGTTGTCCTACCATCATTTAGACCCCATGAACCATGTACCTTAGCCTTGTCCTCTGAAACGAAAAGAAGTATTCCCAAGAAGAAAATTACATCCTGGATTTTATTAGAGGGCTGGGGTAAGGTTGTTTATCGGCAACATAAAAAAACAGTAACCAAAACTGACCATTACTATTATTTGATACCGCTGTTTCTCCATGAGACCCACCATCTCGACAACGTATGCTTTCGGAATTTGTCCTACATATGTGAAAAACACTAACTTTTATTACAAAATTCTTAAACTAGCAACTTGACAAAAAGAACAGGACAGCTAAAGCATAATTTTCCACTCCACCCTCCATACTATTCTACCATCGGAATAGGATACAGACACAAAATAGTATTGTCTTTTCTTTTCTTTTTTATTTTATGGGAGTTTTACAGAAGTTTCGGTTCTACTCAAAGAATTTTTTAATAAAATAAAAAGCCCAAAAGCAGAAGATAAGATGTATAAGAACAATGAGTAATAATCACGGAGAAAACAGCTCATCCAATAAAACTGCACTTGCTATGACAGGCATACTCACCTATTATCATGTCCTGGTGCTTCCACCTGTGAAGTGTTGCCAGAAGTATCCACTGACAATGCTGCTAATGCTGCATGAGCACAAGAAGCAGCTACTCTTGGTCCAACTGCAGAGGCTAAAAAGGCAACCTTTGGAATGCACCAACCAAAACAAAACATATAAGAACTGCAGAATATAAAAGGCAGTTTAATTTGTTGTGAAACTTATAGAGTCTAGATACAATATCTTAGTCAGCGCATCACCCTTTAATGCTTTAGTAAGTGTGGGTGATCAGTAAACTGGTGGTTCCATCAAAGAGAAGCGACGTAACTTGAAGGAACAAGTTTTATTTATAACTTCTTTTTATAAATAAACATGAATAAATTAGTTAAAGACATGATGTTAAGTGCAGAACTATAACCACATCCTATGCTGATAAACATGCTTTCAATTGCCTTTCTTAGTTGAATAATAACTTAAGCATATCCTTAGCAGTCACCCACCAAAGCCATAACAGGATTTCCAGAATTTGCAAAAGGAAGTCTGCTGTCAGAATCTCTAATTTGATGGACAGGTCCTGTAACAGCATAGATACTAAATCAAAACCATGTAACAAGCAGGTTGAATTAAAAGTATAAGATAGACCTGCAGTATCTCCGTTTGAGTAACAATGCAGTCTTCCACTACCATCTCTATCCATTGCATTGGATGACAAAGACGTGCTTGGAACATTAATATTTTCCAATTTTCCATCTTCCATAGGTAGCCGGAGAAAATGAAGAATGCATTGTGCTTTTGACTTGGTACCAACATGCTCAGCAATTTCGTTCCAATTCTCATTGTAAATCTCCATTGCTTCAAGAAGCAGTAAAGTTTCTTGATCAGTCCAATTATCCCCATCTAGTTCACCATAATCCCTTGTCGAATCCACCCTTAAAAAATCTATACTTGAATGACCAACGACAAATCTCCCATCATGAAAGCAATCAGTGCAGAGTAAAATATCAACCTGTAACAAGAGATTCTAATTACATATGATAGAAGAGGTGTTCAAACAAAGTTAATCTGCAGCTTACTTAGTAACAAGAGTCCACTAATGGGCCCATGGTTTACAAATTTTTTATTACTATATATCAGGTAAAGGAACACTTGACATATAACATTTGTTTTTCTTAAAACTTTAAATAGTCCACTTTAACCAACACAGACTTGCACACACTCAAAATAGTAAACATTTCTCTGCTGTGAGATCAGTCACTATAATGGCTCTAAGACAGATGCTCCATTCCAGTCTCGATACACATCTTAAATTCAAGACACGAGTAATTGGAACAATAATCATAGCAGTGCATGATGGGACCCAGGATACAAGAATGAAAGTCATTGAGCCAAAGAAGTTAAAGTGATTATAGATAAGTTAGGTACAGTAGAGCGGTGGCACTGTTACCAAATTGGTTAAATAGTTTAGGATTCATTCTGAATTGTTAATATTATAGAACCGAGCACGGAAAGCTTGGAAGGATAATTCTCTGCTTTACTGATTGTCATACTGTATACTTCACAAAAACAATTGATTGCTTTCTTGTTCTCTGTTCTCGGTACTCTTTTAAATCTCGTTTTGTTTTGTAAGTTGTAATAAATAATTTAGTTTGACCTGCATGATCTTTTACCATGGAAAAAATGGGTAAAATTGTTAGACAATTTGGTGCTGTTTTGAGTCACTGGCCATGGAATGTGATTATGCACGGCATATGTAGCATAAATCTGGAAGAATATGGATGGTATAGAAATTTTTTTGCCAACTATTGGATAATAGCGTGAAGAAACAGGGAATTAGCCTTGAGATGGAGGAAGACAAGGAACAACCAGTCAAGAGATGTTGAATTTGCTGCCGAATAAGCAAAAGGCAGATACACAATAATATGATAATTGGCAATTTCGTGTACGTTGTCAATGAATGCCAATCCTGGGCAAGAAAACACCAACTTGCCTGATTTAAGTGGCAGCAACCCAATAGTGGTGGATTGATTGCGAAAATAAATCCTCCAAGGTACAGAAGATCCGATTGGAAATGAAGGTTACTCATATAAGTTAGCATGGAAGGTTTAGCAGTACACTGGTTCCGAGTTTAGAGGAATAAAATGTCAAACTTGACCTGGAAAAGGCTGATGCAAGCATTGATTCAAGGATTCAGAGAAAGAAATGAAGCAAAGTATATATGAGAGGTTAACCACTGCGACAAACCATATTCGCTGATGACTATATCTGAGAATATGAAATTTTGGTGGGGCCATGTATTGGAGATCTCAAAGGAACTTCTCTTTAGGTATTTCTAGGGGGGATTGAGCACTGAAGTAAAATGCAAAGCGCAGGCTGATAGAAAACCAGTAGATAAAAGTGATAAAAGATCATATTGATCAATGAAATCAAACACAATACAGCAACACACTTGCTGTCCCAGGGTCAAAAAATGTCTCGTTACACAAATACAGCAATTCACTTGCTGTCCCCAGAGCCAGAAGTATCTTACAGAGTATATACTGAAAATAACTACAGAACCTAATATCAGTTGTATACTCCTAAACATAATACATAACCACCAGTTATTTTCTACACATAACTGCCATCCTACAGTTTATAATGCAGAACTAATTCTAGCAGTTATTTTCTACTGTTAACTGCCATAGATCAGCTCCCATCACTAAGGCCTGCAGAAAAATCAGCGATATCACTAAGGCTGGAAGATAGAAACTAGTTCTCCACATTATCTTTATCTACTTCAATGACAATTACTTCTCCATCTTTGTTTAGGGCTTAATTAACTACCAAAATTAACAATCTCAATTGTTTCTCTGCATATTGATATAGGGGACTGAACTTTTCTTCACACCTAAAACATAAACCCTTGCTTTTCCTTTCCATCAATTCTTGATATGTAAATGATGCAGGCCTTTATTGCTCTTTGCTGAATTTTATGCTGATGCTCTGTTCTTCAACCTGAGAATGCTATAGATGAAGTTTTTTTGTTTTGTCCAAATATTGTTCTTCAGGTAAACAATTGACTTGTGATGAGTGCAATTCAAATGCTTCCATAAACTCCTCCACCAATTTATAAATAGGTGGGGGAAATTCCTACATTTGAGGATTTTTCCTCATCTTAGGTGGTGTTTGGCCAAACTTTTTTAGAACCTAAAAGCTGCTTTAAAGTTGAATTTAAAAACAAAGAGCTTTAAACAGAAAGCTAAATCCATTTGATAATTCAACAATTTTTAAAGTCAATTCAAAAGAAGTTCCTTTTATACAAAAATTCCTATTGGAAATTACGAGAGAAAAGATGGAGAAGGGATAAAATAGTAGTAATGAAATGATAGGTCTAAACACATATCAAATACTCCCAATTTAATAATAATGGGTGAAGCACTATTGTAGTACAACCAATATGAACCTAGCATAAAACACAACAAAACAAGGGAATGTGGAGGAAATGTTTCTTATTTTTATTTCCACTTTTACTTTTAAGTACCAAATTATCACCTTGTTTTCATTATTGTATGGGAAGATTGCTTTCTCTGTTTCTTAAACAAACCATTGAAAACAATAAACAAATAGAAAACAAAGTAGTTGAAAGTGAAAAAAGGAAAATGAAAGCAAAAAACATTTTTTTCAAACCAAACAGCCCCCAAGACTTCTAAAATTTAATAATATTAATATTTTAACATTCCCACAAGTTGATATTTGGCTAGTAAGCATCAGCATTGTATGTTTCCCTGTACATGGCATCCTTCCAATACTGCAGTAGATGCATTCACATATGCCAAACCAAAACTCACTTGTTATTTTTATCTCTTGCTTTGTTTGTGTAATGAGCCTGAGTTAAGGGAGAAATATTCAGAGTGCCACGTGAAATATAACATCTAAAGAGTACTCCACTGTCATGCATACATAACCTATGTAAAGGGCAATGGAGGTGATAGCTATTTCTTGAAAGGGAGGAACTAGACTTGGTGCTATAAATAATCTTCAACAAAAGGGGGTTCGTCATGTCCTGCTATATGCATTGAATGCGTAATGCAATAGTAGCACTGTATACTCATGCAAGGTGGTCATGTGCTGTTAATCATAACGGAAGCCCTTCCTATTCAAACTTTCATTCAGACCATCATTACCCACATGACGAAAGCAATAAATAGCCACATCACCATAATATAATATTAAATGTGAAACAAAAATCCAGAGTACCTCTTTTTGAGACTGGTAGTATACAACAGGAAGAGGACGAGAACAATAATTGCAATGATTCTCCGATAGATGCTCTCTTATTCTGTCTTCCAGATCAAAGAAATCGGCATTATGTGCAGTTAATGACGAATAAATTTCATCTGCTTTTAGCTTACAGATGGGATTGTCAAATTTGATCAAACTATCAATAGATTTCAAAGCCTCCGCCGGCACACGGACCTCTCCACCCTGCTCCTCCCTCAGGCAAGACATAACATTGGGAGACTCAAGACTCGGCATCGGAACACAGTAATTAATAATTCCCCAATGATCAAGGAACCGCACAATCCGAGTCAAATCTTCAACATCAACCCCAGTCAACAAACCCTGGCAATCAGAAACCGTAAACCTCTTCCCAGGCTCCTCCAAATGCAACGCAACAATGCAGTTCCTACACTCCATGTACTTCTCCGGAGTATGATCCGGTGATTTCCCTGAAAAGAAATGCGGCACTGCTTGCCTCTCTAACCTATGCACGGTGGCAGGCGAAAACCAATCTGCTCACACAAACCCAAACCAAACCTAACATCAATCCAAAGCGTCCAAAACTAAGAAAACAAAACAAAAGTCAAACAAGCACAAGACCGAAATTCAATTCACCTGAATGCATTGGAACTACAAGAACCTTAGCTCCAAAGCGCTTAACAACGCCACGACCTTCCAATATGGCAGGGGGAGTGATGACAAAAGAGGAATCACCGTCAAGAGCGAAGTTATCAGATGGCACAGACGACAGCGCTTGAAGCTGGCCATGAGACACGTTTTCGAGAACAGGAGGAGTGAGAGCGCTCTGAGCCTTGTTGTCTCCAGACTCAAGGGCTCGCTCCAGAGCCACGATTGCGGTGACGGAGGAGTGCGGGCGGTTCACGGAGCGCTTTATCACCACCGGGAACTGCGAAATGGGCACGCCATGGTCGGAGAGAACCTCCGTCTCCACGTGCGGTTGCGAATTAGGGTGGTTTTGGTGGTGATGCGTTTGTTCCTCGGAATCGTACTCGCGTTCCGCATGGTCGTCCTCCGCATTGGGGTTTTCTTCGTCTTCCTCCTCCTCCTCCTCGTGCTTGGGTTGGCGCCGGGCGATTTGCGAATCTCTCTTCCGCTTCCTCCATCTGGTTCGGTTCTCTGCGAAAACAAAAAACTCAAATGGAAACAAAATTGAAAACAGCGGTTAGGGAATTGAGCAGAGAAGAGAAAATTGCGGGAATTGGAAGCGCAGGGTTGGCATTGGAAGAGTGAGGGTTTTAGAGAAGTGAATGAACACCTGAAGGAGAAGCTGGCATGGCAAGAGGAGTGAGGGGTTTAAGAGAGAGAGAGAGAGAGAAAATTGTGGGAAAGATTTGAGTGTGGGGTCGTTGATTGGCGCAAAGGGTTGGGATTGTTGTTGGAACAAATATTTTTGTGTTGATCGATCTCTCTTTCTCTCTCTCTCTGTGCTGGATGGATGTGTGATGTGTGATCTAAGAGGCAAAAAAAATGGTTGGCGTTTGGGGGCAAAACGCCGTGTTGATGTGCGTTTTTGTGGCTGTTACCGGAACCACAGTGGAGGGCCGTGTAGGGTAAAATTCTGGCGGCTTTGCTTCCCTCGCGCGTGCTTCAAACGCTGCTTTTTTATTAGGCTGTGCTTCGCACGCGAGGTTCAGATACTTCACGCCTTTATATCCCTCGCTTTTTTATGTCTTAATTATTCTGTTAAGTACTAACAGTATTTTGAAGATGTTAATTAATTAATTAGTGTCTTAACATCTATGTTAATATTTGCAAAATATCTATATTATAATCCATGTTGCTAAATGTATTTTAGATCTTTTTTACCCTGTCGAATGAGTTGGAATTTCTATAAAATTTTAATATTTAAGATAAAAATTTATTGAAGGCATTTACTAGAGTTTTTCTTTATAACACTTAAAGTTTACTTTAACTGACATCATGTTCAAAATATATTTTATATTTATGATGAATAATTTAATTTATCATATAATACTGTTTTTAACTGTTTGTGCTTTTAAAATTGATTGAGAATTAATTTATAGATAAACTAAAAGAATGTGCATTGAAAAAGATGGAGAAGAAGTTAAGAAGATTAAGTGTGTAGAAAAAAAAAAAGGAAAAAGAATGACAGTTTAAAATGATGGAGAGAGATTTTTAGTTAATTACGAAAATTACGTCCATAATGTTTCGTTTTAATGGAAGAATAGAAATATTTAATTGAGAGAGTAAAGATGATTTTTTTTTCCTCTTCAAATTATGTATAATACACAATAAACAATATTTTTTTTAGACAAATTAAGGTATAGATACGTTTGAAAATCGTGGTTAGTTTTTTTTTTCATAGAAATGATAGAAGCAAGAAATATTCTCAAATATTATTAGACATAACATTAATGGTTTTACCAAAAAACAAAAAAAAATGTAATATTTTAAATCATTGAGACAATACAATATTAATAAATAATTGTAAATAGTATTAGATCATTGCAATATTCTAATTTTTTTAATATTGTAATTTTAATCTAAATGAAAACTAGTTACGTATCTGATGAAATTTACTTATTTTAGATACGATACAGTATATATATATATATATATATATATATATATATACATATTTTATATATATATATATATATATATGTGTGTGTGTTATAAGGTATTTAATAATAAAGAATTTAATACATTTTAAAACATTACTATATATTGAGTTTTTCCAAAAATTTCAACTTGTGTTTCTATTATCATTTCAAATATTAAAGTAAGGGAGAGATATCCATCACATTTATATATTTGTTATTCTTAGAATGATTGTTGCTTAGTCATTTCTCTTTAATATAATTTTATATGTTTGTTAATTTTATATTTATTTTTGACATTTATAATCATGTTTTATTTATTTATTTACTAAATTTGTAATTATATTTAGACAGTAAAGTGCTTTTAATGTTATCTTATTTATCTATTTTGTTATTTTATAATTATATTTACCCTCATAACCTTATTAAAAAAATTAGAAATTATTATTTTTTGGCAATATTTTTGTAATTTTTCTTATTTAAATATTTCTTGTTATTTAATATATTAGTTATTTCTTAATTGTAATATCATTATTTTTCTTTGATTGATAAATTAACATTTTATTCTTTCACAATTTTTCTTGAATTTTATACCTTTATATAAAAAATAATTATTACTAAACAGAAATTTCTTCTAATAATTATTTATGACAAATATTTAAGATTTAATAAAATTATTTAATTTTTAGAACTCAAATTAGTAAATATTAGTCATGATAAAACTCACTATAACCATTGTAAAACTAATTTAAATTTTTGTAATATAAAAAAAAGTAAATTAGAATATATATTGATATAAATTTTAAAAATAATAAGTATACATATATTGTTTTATTATTATTATTATTATTATTTGATTATTTTGACGATATTTGTTCACTTCTTGTGCATTTTTTGTTTCTTTTATTCATGAAAACACAAAATATATATATATATATATATATATATATATATATGACTTTTTTATATGTCTTAACAATTCTACTATATAATATAAGTGTAGATGTCTAAAATAATAGAGTAACTTTAAAAAATACATGAATTACTGAGTTCATCTACAAGATTCTGTTTTCCAATAATTACTCATGTTAACTCATTATTTATTATATCGCTTGACTAGTTTTTACTTTTTAAAGAGAATGTGTAATTAAGTTAAGTATATATATTTATGAGTGTATAATTATATATGTAGAACCTTTTATATAATAAAAATGTGTATAAGTGTTACGTGGTAATTAAAGTTATATATTTTATTTATAAAGATTATAATTTACAAGTTAAATTACTAAACCAGTAAACATTAAAAAAAAAATACGTATGTTTATTGATTTGCCGTAAAATTAGCAACACGATTATAGAAAAATCTAAAAGAAAGTGTGTAGGTGATACTTCTTAAAATTAATTTTTATATTAGTCGACAGATGATGAATTAGTTGATAGTTGGTAAATTAATCTTTGACTAATAAATTATGTACTAATTGACAAAATTTTTAATCTATTAATTTTTAGATAATAAGTTAACTCGTTTAATTAAAAGTGATTGATAAAATTAGTTAATAAGTTAATTAGTAAATATAATATATTAGAATTTTTATAAAAATTTAATATTTTTAAAACAATTAGTTTTTTATTAAAATGTCTAGTGCTTCTATTTTTTAAAATACATTTTTTAGAAGTGATTTATTTAAACTAGTTATTTTAATAAATACATTTTTTATTCCGTTAGAAATAAAATGCCTTTTAATTTGAACAACATAGGAAAATAACCCAATAAATATTAAAATAATGTAATAATTAAAACAAATGCCCAATAAAATATCTTAATTATTGAAGTTGAAAGGCTTATCCTCGTAATAAAAGAAAAATTAAATAAATCAGAAACTTAGAATTTGCCCCTTTTTATAAATTTTACATAAGTTTATACTAATTTAATAAAATATTAAAAGTAGTTTGTTTGATCATTAATTAATTTCATAAGTCTTGTTTCATTTGTAGGAGGAAAGTTCCTCTATTCACTTGAAAATTAGATAGTCGCCTTTTTCAACCCGTACATTCAAGGTCAGTTAGTTTATTTTGACCTGTTTTTGACATTGATGATATAGAATAAAGTGATTGAGTCTCATACTATTTTTTTCTTTTTTGTCAAAAATAGTTAATAAAACACATTTAAAGTTATTTTTAAAAACATTTTATGGTTATATTTGTAAAATTCTTAGAAAGTGACACAAACTTAACTTTTAAATTTTTAATGGAGATTGAGGTTTTGACATAATGTTTAAAAATAGTTAAGTAACACAAAGTGATTGGTGAAACTTAATGAAAAAAATAAATAGAAATTTGACATTAATGATAGGGTGCTAAGCTTGCATTATATAAATGGTTATCTGTACTTAAATTTTTTTTAAATACCATAATTGTATTGTTGTTGAATAGAAATTTATCCATTTGTCACTGAACACTGAAGACACAATGTGTTTATGTATACAAACAATTCATTTTCTTTTCATCTGTTTGGACAAGTGTTGAGCGCATTCAAGCTGTGGAGGAAATATGCATTGGAGTTTGTAGATACACCTCAAGAGGGAATAGCGGTTAAAGCTTTGTGCGAGTTAAAGAAAGGTGATGTTGTGATCAAAATGCCAAAAAAAAGGCTTGGGTAGAGAGTCACGTTAGTATGAATACCTTCACTAGAAACTGAATTTCTTGAATTTTTGCAGACTGATTATGCTACTGGTATATATTGTGCAAGCATTGTTCGTACACTGCATTCTCGTTCAAAGTTCAAAGTAATAATATTAAGGGCAATTTTGACATGTTAAAAAAGTTGTAAATGCAGGTATCAATTCCTATAGTACAGGAAACAACTGTGTTAAGTACATGCATCATGCATTTTGTTTTATCTTGTGAGATAAAAATAAGGAAATGATCGGCGTTGAATGTTACTCTCACATTAGAGATTTGAGAAATCAATATTACTATTGGACCCTTAAGGTCGTATTACTATTGTTATTTTAGTTTTCACTTTTTTTCATTTTTCAAATAATAAGAAAAAATTATATATTTTTTACAATTTTAATCATAAAATTAAACTGGTTTGTATTTTTAAGGTGAATTAATTATATATCTACCATTCTTTTATTTTTTTCTGAAATTTTGATATTTGTTTAGTGGAGAGAGTAAATTTGAATTAGTGAATTAAGACAAAAGTGTACATAACATTACATTGTTTAGATTAAGAAATAGAAAATAATAAATAAAGGAAATTGAGAAAAAAATTTATAAGTGATAGTGATAAATGTGATTAATATTTAAATTTTTTTAATTAATAAAAATGTTAGACTACAAATTTATTGATTAAAAATAATTGAAAACAAAATATGACTAATTTATTAAATGTGATTAATAAACTTTTTTTGTTAATTTGATGAAAATATGTGATTACAAATTTACCTTTTACCGATTAATTTCTAATTATAAATTTGTAACATAAGAAATTTTCCCGTCGTATTTAAATTTAATTTTAAATAAAATATAATTAATTAGAGGTATGTGAGACCTAATAAAGAATAATTTGTTTAAGTGTTTGTGAAGTCAATTTAATTAGAAAATTGAAATTTCTAGACATTATTGATATATTCAAATTTGTTAAAATTTGAAATCTAAAAAAGTTTAAAAAATAATTGAAAGATGTATACGAAAATGTGAAATTCATAAAATTAATGAAAACAATATAATATGATTAAAGTCAATAGTTACACCACAATACTAATACATATAATAGTAAATAATGAAATGAATACAAATATTACTTGAAATTGTTGCGAAAGTCGTCTATTTTGTACTCAATGTGGTCAATTTGTCATGCACTCTATCAAATATGGTGCGTATATCCTTCTGCAAATTATCTAATTTGTTGTGCCTATTGATCCTCAAATTATTAAATCACGCAAGTCCTAAATATCAATCATAATTTGTGAAAAAATTTGACCATCATTGGGGACGAAAGGGGATTGGTGATTAGGGTGTGGGTTGTTGAACATCGTCGTCAAGTTGTGGTGACTCTTCATCATCTTTGTCATCATCGTCATTCACCATATCATGTTGCCACACACCATTCACTTCAAAGGTATTCAATATGTGCAATATTTTTTTAGCAAAATAATTTGACCAGCCTAAGTGCACAAATGTCTCAAGGGATAAGTCCATATTGCAGACATGTAAGATTCGTGCAAACAACAAAGGTGTACAAAAGCGTCATATTATTATCTCTACATTTTAGCATGTGTTGCATAATTTGATGTGGCCAATTAATGAATATATTGTTTTTTATGACCCATAACATAAATATGTCTTCATACAACAGTTGAACAAAAATTGTGAACCGTGGGATCAATATGTGAATGTAGGCATAATGAAGTAGTCAATCGTCCACATTCAAACTGCCTATGTTTCAGAGATTCTGACCCTCGAACTCTGGTCTGAGCATTGAGTTCAACGTACTTTGGCAATTGTAGTTCAACCTTTTCCGGGATGTTTGGATATGACAAGTGTACTCTATCATACTTAAGTTTGGCCAACAACATCAAATCACATGGTGTCACAAAGATCTTCCTGTTGTTAACCTCACTGTGGACGTTACTTTCTTTTGTAATTTTTCGGTTTGAATGAAACAACTTCATGACATCGTTGTAGTACAAATCTTGAAGGGCTACAAATTGTTACAGACCTTGGTACACCAAATGATCTTAAAATTGAAATCCTTGTTGTGCAAACCATGACAAACTCATGACCTTTGGTGATTGAATTTTTAAAGCATAAAACTGGGATGCATACTCAACCATCTATTCCCGTTGGCTGAAAAACCTTGTTTGGTTTAACAAGTACTCAACCCTAGGGTCTTAGAGAAGCAGGGATTGTAAAATCATTAGATATGGGTTTTCATGGATGACACCTTATGCTTTTATGTCTTTTACTACCAAAAGATGATGTCATACCTACAAACAAAAGAAAACATAATACCGTGACATTTATCATTGCAACATCAGATGTATTAATAACTACAAATATGGTTCAAACATACAACAATGCTACTAATATTGTTCAAATATTGCATAACATTACAAATTACATAAAGACAAAATATAACAATATCCAAGAAAACAAAATATAACATTAAGCAAAATACAAGGTTCAACTTCTCTTAGTCATAACATCTAATAACTTTTAAGATGACACTTATGGGAATGTCAAATAGAAGTTTCGTGAGAGGCTGGTTACTGCATAGGGCTTCGTAACATTGGTCAAACATGTCTTCATCCCCAATGCTATTTCAATTGACATTTGCCATAACTCACTTTTTGACTAATGGACAGATGAGTGAAAATGCTAGTCTACACGTGTTCACGAAATATTGAATTTTGTTATGCAACAATGGTTGACAATCTATCTACATTGTCATTCCCTTGTCACATTGTATCGGTCACAACATCAAGTTTCGATGGTCAAGTGAGCAAATTGGACGTAAATCATGTCAACCATGGAGGCTTTTCTTTTTGAACCTCTTGACGATGATGTGCCACCTGAGGTGCAAATGATGCAGATTTTGTGGGAGTTGGACTATATGAATCCATGACGAGTGGTGATAGGAACAATTCCTCTGTGTCGTTATCAAATGTCGGTGCCTTCAGGATGTATTTTATATGGTATTCATTTAGGTTAACACTAAAACCTTGTGTCTGCAAATTTCTTCGTACTTGTTGGGTTGTCTGTACTCCACTCTTAGTGACACAATTTGCCCCCAAAGCTTCTTCATGAGGTCATAGTAGCAGATTAATTTAACCCTTTATTTATCGCCGTGAGTTTCACCTGAAAATAAAGTAACGGTCAACCACATAAGTTAAAAATTTACGGTCATAAATATGCATTGTTTACCTTTATTAGGTCATCCCACACCTTGTCTTCGCCCTCAAATATTTTAGTAGATTGGTTCCACACAAATCCACTAAGTCCACTAAACAAGTTGTGAACCTCACGCCATGTTTCCTTTAGACTATTCTGTTTGTTTTATACACTGTTCTTTGTCAGGCCCACCAGACTAGACTGTCGAAGGGCATCCACAATGTTAGTGCAGGCCTGTCTTGTCTAGCTGTCATCAACCCTGTTACCTAGTCGAACCTCGTCTATCATTATTGACAACAACTGAAAGTCCATATCCATAGTCAACTTTGTGAACTCACGGATAGGTGTAGAAAAGTCTGGAACAATAGCTTTTATGCTATTCATGTTGTACCTGTTGCAAACATTACTTGTGCAAGTGTAAGGCAAAACATATATTACATTAAGGAATCCCAAAAAGTAGTTTTGTTGACAGCATAAAAGGTAGAAAATTGTTCATTAACAATATCAAAATATTACAACATCTTAGTTGTTCTTATAAGTTATCCACATTTCATTACTTCTATGGTCCATAATCTATGAACTAAGCCTATAATTGTCTTCATGAAGTTGGAAGACCGAGGGTTCACCGTCTTCTTCCATTAACTCTCAGTAAACTTTATCAAGTAACAGTCATTCATTGTTCGCCCTACAGAGAAAGTTATAAAGAATATAACATGCAAGAATAATGTTGGACATCGTCTCCAATGAGTAATGTGATTCAGTATCATAAGCTATTATTGAGAATCGTTTCTTTGAGACATCGAATATTCTTTCAATAACATTTATAAGTTACGAATATCGATGATTAAACAACTCTTGTGAATTTTGTGAACCTTTACGAATATACTCTTTCAAATGGTTATATAACACCACAATACGATGTCAGGATTTGGGCCTTCAACATAAAATCAACATCTCTAAGATAGTATTTTTCTACAATAATAAAATTTATATGCATAATTGAGTGTAACAAACATATAATTTCACAAACTACACAACTTATTTTTCATTCTAACCCTAATCAAAAACCTTACTAATCTTTATATTTTAATGTATATATTTTTTCTTATAATTTCTTAGTTGTTGATTTTTAAAAAATCAACTACTATTTCTTATAAATTTATTACTCCACAATTACCATGTCTTAAGTTTTCGTTATAATTATTTTTTGTCAAATCATTTATATGTTATTAATATCAAATTAATATTTTTATTTTTTCATACAAAATATCAAAAGAAAATTTTAAAAAGTAAAGAATTAAAAAGAGAAAGTCATGTTAAATGTGCACAAGTTATATGTGCACAAGTTATATGTAATGTAGAAATAATTAAAGTTATATGAATTTCTACGATTTCAATGTAATATACACAACTAAAAAAAATCATATACTACCTTAATTTTACCACATAATTAGTTATTGTATGACTTTACTAAAAGTTAAAAAAAAAACAAATAAAAGTTATATTAAACATGGTTGGATAACTAAACTTCTGTTATTAACAGAAGAAGTGATATTGGCCAAACATAAATCATTCTAATTAACACAAATTATCAAAAATAAAATCATGTTACATAAAACATTACTTGTTTATGTATGTAATTTTTTAAAAAATTGTTCATTCTTGTAATATTAAAATAAATTACACTAATTTGGTAAAAAACTTAAAAGAAAATGATACCTAAACCCGGTAAGAATTTATATACGTTAACAAGGCTAATTTGAGTGGATTTAAAAAATCTCTTTTATTCAAACTTCAACGGTCACGGTCACGGTCACGGTCACGAGTCACGACTCAGGATCACCCGACCCGACCCGTCCTTATTTTACCGGCACTTTGTCCCTCGTAACCTGAGATAGGCAGATGAAGTCGTTGCATTTGCGACCCATGGAGGTCGCGGCCATGACCACAAAGAAGAGAAAAAGATCCCCAAAACAGATCCCACCTCCTCCCTCAACGCCCCCAACTCCCCAAACCCAGGCCCGCCACTACCTCAACACCGCAAAAGCCCGGGCCTGGGCCCCTCTCAACTTGACCCAGGCCGAACTCTCTCTGCCACTCACCTTCCCCACGGGCCAAACCTTCCGCTGGAAAAACACCGCCCCTCTACAATACACCGGCGTCGTTGGGCCCCACCTCATAACCCTCAAACACCTCCAAAATGGCGACGTTTCCTACTGCCTCCACTCCCACTCTCCCCCCGAAAAAGCCAAAACCGCCTTGCTAGATTTCCTTAACGCCGCCGTTTCTCTCGCCGACTTATGGAAGGCGTTTTCCGCTTCCGATGCGAGGTTCGCGGCGCTAGCGTGCCATTTGAGCGGTGCGAGGGTGCTCCGGCAAGACCCTTTCGAGTGTTTGATTCAGTTTCTGTGCTCTTCCAATAACAACATTGCACGAATCACGAAGATGGTTGACCACGTTTCGTCTCTGGGAATGCACGTGGGAGACGTCGGAGGGTTTCAGTTCCACGTTTTCCCTTCTCTGGAGCAACTTTCCTCCGTCTCAGAGCAACAACTCAGAGACGCGGGTTTCGGTTACAGGTTCATCAGTTACTAACCCTAACTACTCTTATGCATGCATTCTATTGCAACTGTGTTTGTGACTTGATTATCGTGTTGCTAGGGCTAAATATATAATTGGTACGATTAATGCTTTGCGATCAAAACCTGGTGGAGGGGAAGAGTGGCTTCGTTCTCTTCGTAAGTTGGATCTTCCAGATGTTATATCCGCACTTTCTACGTTACCCGGTGTGGGTCCTAAAGTGGCTGCTTGCATTGCTCTGTTCTCGCTTGATCAACACCATGCCGTTCCTGTTGACACTCACGTCTGGCGGGTAAGCTTACACTAATGATTGACTATTGCATCTTTTGTAGAATGTTGTGATTCATAGAGTTCAGCATCGAGTGTTTATTTGGATGTATCTCTTTTACACTTGGGTAAGATTGCCACCAAGTATCTCTTACCTGAGCTTGCAGGTTCCCAGTTGACACCAAAGCTCTGTAATCGCGTTGCAGAGGCATTTGTTACCAAGTATGGTAAATATGCTGGGTGGGCGCAGACTCTATTGTTCATAGCTGAATTACCTTCACAGAAGGCCATCATACCTTCACATTTGTGGACTATCAGACAACGGAATCCTGCAAAGATAGAAGATGGCCAAGAAGTTGGTAAGAGAAACAAGTTTTATCTTTTGTTCCTCACCTTTTAAATTTACACAGTAGATATTCAACTTTCTGGCAAATATTTACTATCTTTTGTTTTTTCAACTAGAGTGAGATCTACAGATGGTGTGATTCTCAGGACATAAATGTACGAGACTTAGGTGTGACATGCTACTGTCAAGAATTCATTAGGTAGAGTATGGTGATACCACACTGGTTATTCTGTTATACACACTGTTGACTGCTCTTTCGTCTGGCTCTAATTTTTGTTCTCTGCATTTTATTTGATTTCTTGATCTGTTGTAACCGGTAGCTTACATCTTTCTTCTTCACTAGAAAAGATCAGACACCAAGATTTATTTTTTCCCCATGTTATTTGACTTGTAATTTTACTTTCCCTGTAAATAATTAGGGTACCCAATTGTTTGTTTACTTTTTACCTCCCTTTCGCTCATTTGATTCTTGTATTTGTAATGAATACATCAGTTTGCACATGCTCTTTTGTTTAATGAATGTTGACGTGTACATAAGGACTTCCTCTAGTGACATGGTTATATAGAATTTAGTTTCTAACGCTTTCCTTGATGTTTTTACTCTGAATAGTTGCATGCATGGTAGTAATTTGCATCAAACTGTTTCTTATTTTGTTATTCTTCAAGAGCTGTGGTAGTAGGTACTTTGAAAAGGGTAATATTCACACACGCATCCCATATGGTTTACTTAGTTCTTCTTGCAACTTTCTTTATATGTATACTATAACTTTGTGTTACCTCTTTCCTTTGACTCATAATTTGCGCTCCTTTTAGTTGTAGTGATAAGAATGGTGCTTCCTCTGTCATAATTGAAATCCTAGATAAATAGATTTCTCCTGTCACTGTGCACTTCTATTTGATTATATTTCCCTCCTGATGTAATACTACATATACTATAGGAGTCTTGTGTGAGGCCCCAACGATTAAGATTGGTATTGAAAGATAACATGATTTTTGAGTTCTGGATTGCTGCGTGCTTTTGGGGTATGTTATGCCTGAATAAATATGTTCAGTTGACATGCACGTAGTAGACTAATTAAATTATCAGGTACGTAGGCAGTGTAGATTTAAATTTGAAAGCACAAAGGAAATAGATAATTAATTATTCAAACACATGAAACTTGTAAAAGTCTGTTTTTTTTTTTTTTGGTTTGAAAAAGCTTTATACCATAAGCAAATGATAATTTTAGAACGCCTAAAAGTAATGTAAAACCTCTAAGTTCTATTTGATTGTTGTTGGTTATATTATGTAATTTGTATTAGCAGTTTAATGATGGCAAATATCGTCTGCCAAGGGAATGAATTCTTGCTGACAAGGACAATCAATAAAATTCCTCATAATTGATGACAATTTGTTTCTCTAAACCCTCCCTTTCTTATATTCTGGAGATGTCTAATATGCATTTGGGGGGAGAAAGAGAGATACAGGGCCATTCTAACTTATATATTTCCTTTACCTATACCCCCGGGTTCTCTGCATCCATGTAAGAAGATAGATCATTCCTGTTTACACATACTCTGTATCTTTTACTGTGATGTGATATAAACTCTGTCTAGTGTGATTGCAAGTGGGTTCCCAGTTTCTTCTTCTAGTAGAACTAGTAGGTTCCCAGTAGATTTTAGGAGGGATCGGGGTATGTGATACCTGAATAAAAATGTTAAATTGTAAGTGAATAAATGCTTGACATGCAGGTAGGAGACTAATTATATCATTAGGTATATAAGCAGTGTGGATCAGAATTTCGAAATGTGAATAAATAGAAAATTAATTATCCAAACACAGGAACTTATAGACATATGTTGCATTTATTTGAAAATTTATGTAATCTAAATTGACCATTTAGAATACCTACAAGGGGAAAAACAAAAAAAAAAAAAAAAACCCAAAAAAAAA
>Ga0209489_104095_pt1 | contig 27339 bp, 19 predicted proteins | sample SiratrowhiteBW_FD_187527 | JGI IMG/M metagenome (GOLD analysis project Ga0209489, IMG submission 187527) | Root nodule microbial communities of legume samples collected from California, USA - Siratro white BW (SPAdes) (version 2) | ecosystem: Host-associated > Plants > Roots > Nodule | place... | reverse complement strand
GCATATAGAGTTTTTGGGTTGTGTGAAACCATTGTGTAATTCTTCACCATTGTGAAGTAAACCCTTGTGAGCTTTCATTGTTCTCTCCTTTGAGAGTGTTTCTTTAAATCTTGAGTGGTCTTGATCTCAGAGGGAGATTGAGACTGGTATAACCTGGAGAGGTTTGTGTACTCTTGATAACCTGGAGAGGTTTGTGTACTCGTTGTAACCTGGAGAGGTTTGTGTACTCGTTCTAGCTATTTGGTAAATAGTGAAACCTCTTGAACGGTTTGTACAAGGGAGAACTGGACGTAGCCCAAGAGATTAGGGTGAACCAATATAAAACTGCTTTATCTGTGCTTATATATTTTTGTCTTGGATGGTGGTTTCTATTTATAACAAATTGAGTTCAGGCTCCATTCAACCCCCACCTTTTGGAGCCAACTGTTCCTACAAAGTTGAACAACATGAATTCGATGACAACAATGAGTCTGGCTACCTTGCTAGATGGTTTGATGGCAACATGGAGAGCATCAATGAGTATCACAGGGAGTTTAGCCGAAAAGCTTTTGTCAACCCAAAATTCCTAAGGATGGAGTTCCTTAAAAATGAAAATCTGAATCAAGTGGCTAATGTCGTCAAGTTCCACAAGCTTGAGCGTTTTGTCAAGCTGTCCGGGAATATCTATCCGGACTTGGTGAAGGTATTCCTTACCAATATGTGGATAGATGATGAAGTCATTTATTCACAAGCGAAAGGCATGGACATGGCTATCACGGATGAAATATGGCTCTCAGTGGCTGGCTTAAGGGATGCTGGAACAATTGTGAGCAGAGTAAACGTGGCAGAACTGGGTGGATTTGACAAGGCCCAGTTCTTCAAGGCATGTCTGAGGAACCCCTATAGTTCCATAAGGAGCTATTTAGTGGGAGGGCTCTCGGTTATCCCAAGACTGGTGAATTATATTGTCATCTGGCTACTTAAACCTAGAGGATTTAATCATGTTGTGCTTACTGAAGATGACCTGATCCTGATGTACTGCCTGATCAATAAGATAAAGGTAAACTGGGTAAGTGTTATTAAGGAGTAATTATTCCGCATTAAAAAGAAGTTGGAGTTTCGAATCCCTTATGCTATTATGCTCTCTAGCTATATTGAGTATTATGGAATTAATGTCGAAAATGAGCTTGTTGAAGAGATCAAAGCTCATAGTGAGATCATAGTGGCCACATTGACCAAAATTGGTTTGAAGAAGGTCAATGAGAATTAGTGGATTTGCAAGGCCAGTGCTGAAGAAGATGAGATGGATGATGCTGGTGCTGGAACAAGCGCAGCTGCTGAGCAGTTTACTAGAGAAGATCTGGGGACTGGAGAATATTCTTACTCCAGCTTTGAGTAACTGATGATCAATCAACTGAACAACATTGAATCCAGTCAAAGGTCTCATCATGAGTATTGTGAAACCCATTTCCAAAACCTAGCAGAGCGTGTTGATGACATCCAAGGCAAGTTGGGGCAAATGTTCTATGGGCCAGATGATTAGTGTACACACTATATGTTTTGTGTTGATCCCCTTCATTTGATGAATCCAATGGGGGAGAAATAATGTGTTTTGTGTGTGTCTGGTCTGTGTGTTTCATAGTTTGTTGCTTTGCATCTGTTTCAGTTTGATTTTTCTGAGTTCGCTTAAGTCTTGTCTTTGTGTGATTGAATATCTGCTGGATATGAGCCAGCACCTGCAGCCCTGATCTTGTTATGAGTTTGTTGATGCTTTATGAATTTGTGTTCTATCAACTATGTAATATGTTATTCCCATGTAATGGTTGTTGAACTTTTAGGTCATTATGATAATGGAATGTTGGTATTGGTTGTTTTATTCTATCTCTTAATCTATTTTAGAGAAGATGTCATAGTATGGGGGAGTAATCAATCTAATTTGTTCTATTAACTGAATCTGTTCTCAGATTTTTTATTAACCAATTGAGTTCTATTTTGATAATTTATTTTAAAACTCTGAACCTGTTGAGACGTATGGTACTAATGATTTATTTGAGTTCAAGTAAAGTACTTCAGGTTCAAGACTAATTGAGCTCAACGCATAGCAGATTGCCTTTATCAAATTGGGGGAGATTGTTAGCACCATAGCTAAGCATGTGATTTGATGAAGACAATAAAGAGTATATCTTGATGGAGTGTTAGACTACGCCAAGCACAGGTCGATTGGAAGACCTGTTGGAGCCTACTGGACCAGCTGTGATCAAGAGCAGATATGCTTGAGCCACTTGGAGTTGTTGTGTTTGTGAGCTTGGTACTCAACCATTAGTGATATTGATCATCACTCTTTAAGAGGCTCAAGATTCATGTGTTTTAAAAAATGGTTTTATCAATATTAACATGGTTTTGAGAAAAAGAACCTAAACTGATTTTTGCTGAAAAATATTTTTCAATCAATTGAATTTTTAAAACAATCGATTCAATGTAACAGTTATTTCTGTTACTACTGGAATCTTTGACTGAATCAACTAACGGTCAAATTCAATCGATTGAATGGTTTGTTCAATTAAATGAACCAGTGACAGCTAAGCTTTTTTAAATCAGAATTGACCATAAAAACGAATTGTCTCTATCATTTTCATAACTTTGAGATTTCTGAAATATATTTTTGAGAATTCCTAAGAGATCATAAGCGTCATTTTTGTGCAAACTGTTTTCAAATTGATTTACACACAAGAAATCATAAAGATCGTGAGTCTTGGAGCACTACTTGAGTGAGGATCAACTGCTTTGGTTCTGGACCAGAGCTAAGTCTTCCACACTTGATCTCAATCCATTTTGTATTGAGTATAGTGTGGTTGATTGACTTAAACTGTATTTTGTTGTTATTGTATTCAATTACTAAAGTGTAATTGGGCAATGAAATGGGTTTCTGTACTGGTGTAACACTAGCTGAAGGGTTTAGTGTGGTGGGTTTACTGCTGGGAGTAGTAGGTACTACGGGGAGCATTGTGTAACTTGTTGGGAGCAAGGGTGTAAAACTGATCTTGGATCATTTTAGTGGAAATCTTTGCTGGTTTGGCAAAGGACTGGACGTAGCCCTTATGGAAGGGTGAACCAGGATAAAAATTCTGTGTTCTTGCTTTTCTCCCTACTCTTCTTGATAGCTATTATTCAATTGTTGTTATCATTTCAATTAGCTGGATTAAAATATAATCATCTTGTTGATTGTATTCTGATTCTTGGAGAGTTTAGTAAATTGTTTGATTGAATCTGTAATACTTCTGATGTATATATCTTCTGATACATTTTGATTCAATCAGTTGTATTCTGAGCATCTGTTTACTGAATTGTTTACTGGACAGTCCAGAACTGTGCAGTTAATTGATTATAATTCATTCTCATTCTCAAATCACTTTCCAGTTTTGCGAAAAAATTTAAAGTTCAATTCACCCCCGCTCTTGAACACGGTCCAACCTATTTTTTTACAATAGTACCCACATTCTCAACTACGTTGTTGCTTGTTGCACTTTCATTATACATAAATCATTAAATAAGTCCAATAATGATTTTAATAAATTAAATTTAGAATTATATGTAGAATTCAATACCTTAGGAAATATCCAACGAAAGTTTTGGAATGTGGTCGTCGATCTTCTGCCAAGAACATTACAAACATTAATTGCACTAAAATCCAAAAAATTAGTAACTTCCAAAATATAAAAACAAAATTTAACGTTAATTAAATCGAACCTTTGTACTACTTGTTTCATGTGATAAGTTGGTGGCAAGTACGTTCGTTTACCATGAGGTTGTGGTTTTAACTCCAACCGAACACCCATCTCAACCAGATCTCTACGAGCATTTATTCCATCCTTTGTCTTTCCTTTAATATTTAGCAATGTCCCAATTATTCTATCACAAACATTTTTTTCCACATGCATTACATCTATGCAATGTCTCACATCTAACTTTGACCAATATGGAAGTTCAAAGAATATTGATTTCCTTTTCCAAATGTTTTTCACACCGTTATGCTTGAGGGTTTTCACATACATGACTTCGACCTGGCACACTCGGTTATAGACTTGCTCACTAGTTAAAGGTGGAGGTGTTGTTTTGTCTTCCTGACAACCATTAAAAGCTTTTTTCAACCTGCGGTAAGGGTGATTATGTTTCAAAATCCTTCGATGACCAATGTAACATGTCTTCCTCCCATGTTTTAGCTGATGGTAACTTGTGTTTTCTTCACATACCGGGCAAGTACGATGTCCTTTAACACTATAACCATTTAGATTTCCATATCCCAGGAAATCATTAATCGTGCAAAATAACAATGCTCACAAATTGAAATTGACCTTTTGAAATCGACACCTTCATCCCATAACAACCTCAAGTCCTCTATCAAAGGACTTAAATAAACATCTATGTCATTTTTAGGTTGTTTGGTCCTGATATCATCGTAAACAACATCATATATTTTCTCTTCGTGCATAACCAATACGACAAATTATAAATAATTAGCAAAACAGTCCATGAACTATGTTTGCTACTTAAATTACCATATGGATTCATTCCATTAGTTGCAAGACCAAGTCTGAGATTTCTTGGATCACTTCCAAATTCAGGATATAAAGAATCGATTTTCTTCCATTCTGGTAAATCAACATCATGTCGTAACAACCCAACACAATTTCTTCCTCTTGCATGCCATGTCATGTTGTTTGCATCCTTAACATTGCCAAAACAATGTTTTAATCGTGGTATGATTGGAAGATACCACAATACTTTTGCAGGAGGACCCTTTTTTATGTCTTCTTCATCGCCGTCATCCTTTACTTTGTACCTTGATACCCCGCATCTAGGACACTTATGCAATCCTTCAAACTCTTTTCTATAAAATATACAATCATTTGGACAAGCATGTATTTTTCGGTACTGCATACCCATTGGACACAATATCTTCTTAGCCTAATAGTGACTGGTCAGCAATGTTACCTTGGAAAGTAATTGATGCAACAATTCCAACATTTCAGTAAAGCTTCTATCAGTCCACCCATTTCTTGCCTTGATATTAAACAATCGTAATACTGCAGACAAACGTGAATCATCTTTCAACGAATCATACACATGTGTTTGGTGGAAACTATCTTCTCCAACATCACGAATCATGTCTTCCATGCAATCCTCGGAATATGTATTAGAATATTAACATTCAGTCTAAGATACATTAGGTATGTTCAGAACTTCACCATGCCAAGTCCACATTGTGTAATTCTTGAAGAAACCATCACACAAAAGAGGCTCTCGTATCAACTCAATATCTAGTCTTTTTCCATTCAAACAATTCACACACGGACAATAATATCATCTATTTATTGCCGATCCATTCCGTTTAGCATATTCTAAAAACTCTTCATCACTATTCTCGTACACATCACTGATTCGAGGTTCGGATATCCAACTTCGATCCATAACTACCTAGAATAGAAAAATTTATACATACTATACAACGCAACAATAAAACAAAAATTGCCAAGGATCTAACATCATTGGACTCAATACCAACAGGATTCAATACAAATTGTCAGGGATCGAACATCTCCGGACTCAATGGCAACACACTTTCACTATATATATGCAAGCATACATAACAAGTAATCCAAGCATACACAACAATCTAAATTATTCCAAGCATACAAATTGCCAAGGATCGAACATCCTTGGACTCGGTACCCAAACGCGCAACAGAACTATAAAAGCATACAAAATATACATTTCAATACTTATAACCATTCCAATCATATACATACAACATTTCAAACATAGTAAACAATACCTCTTGTAGAGTAGTGGAGACACGCGGCATAGAGAACATAAACGATGGGAACACGTTGAGAACCAATTCCTCCCAAAACAAAAACGAAAGTAAATCAAACACAAAAATGCTATCAAAATCAGTAAGTGAAAATGAAAACGAAGGAGAATACCACTTACGAGTGAGCGACAACAACGACGAAGCTAATGGCTAAGGTAAACGAGACAGTGGATCTCAATAACGCAAAGAAAATGGCTTCACAACGAGAGAGAATGCGAGAGCTTCACAACGTGAGAGAATGCGAGAGCTTCACAACGTGAGAGAATGCGAGAGAACTTGAAAGAGAGAGAGCCAACGTGAAAGAGAGAACGCGAGAGAGAACCTCAATGAGAGAACATGAGAGAGAGAACGAAGCTCCAACAATGGCGAACTGAAAGTGAAACAGAGAACATCTCAAGACGAAACAAAAGCATGGAAGGAAAAGTGAGGCAGGGGAGATGAAATAAAGTAATACAACGTCGGTTACAAAAGTTCTAACCAATGTTGAGGAACGTAATGTCGGTTAAGAACAAAGCAACCGACGTTGAGCTCCAATCCTAAACCCCCAAATTGGGTGGAGCGAGGAGAATCATGTCGGTTACAAGGCTTACTAACCGACGTGATTATATCAAAAATATATTAAGATTTTAATTTTTTTAAAATATATTTTTTTATATATATCACGTCAGTTCAAAGGATGGGAACCAATGTGACCCTATATGAAAAATTATATAAAAAAATATAATTATATTTGAATTTGACGCTTAAATATCACATCGGTTACAAGGTCTTGTAACCAATGTGATATGTGCTTTTGATTGGTTTCATTTTAAATTTTTTTTAATAAATATTTGTAGGTCATGTTCACGTCGGTTCGCGTTCTAGGAACATACGTAATATATGTCACGCATCATAAAATAATAAACCTTTTTTTATTTTAAATGTTTACAGATAAATACATTATCGGTTTTTTACGCAATCGACGTTATATCATCCTAATATTTACAAAAATGTTGCTGCATTTTTGGCTACGTCGGTTTTGATTTTAGCCATCATTACACAGTGACGTTGAACAGTGTTTTGCACTAGTGCCATAATAACTCACTAAAATATTCGTTTTTTTTACCATATTGTAGTGTCAAATGGGAGTAACTTAAAAAATGGTGTCAAAATAGCATTTTCCTTTATAAATAGGGTGGCTTCCTTTGTACAAATTAGCTTTGTGAGTAATAATGAATGTTGCAAAATTTGTTTTAGGCTTATTAGTCATAGAGCGCTTCTGTAGGTTAGCCACTCTAGAGCCAACTTAGACACATTTGAAGAGAGTATTATCGTAGGTCTCTCTTTCCAGTTTCTTCACACATTTCACACTCCTTTTTACAGTCATGCTTCCGCAGACTATCATTGCACTGTGAGAGAATCCTCTCATATTTATCATTCTGCTACATCTCAACTTGTTTAGCACTAGTGCAAAAAAGGTCTTTATCGTCGGTTCTGGGAGGCCTTTATCGTCAGGTCCCAAACTGAGGTTGACCTAGGCGACGTTGAATATTTTCAAACATAACGTCGGTTAAACTACCGACGTTGTGTAATTTACCACCACATCGGTTTAAAATAGGAACCGACGTCAATGACACATATGAAAGAGTATGCTAGAGATGCAATACCACGTAGATTTGGACCAGGAAACCGGTGTGGTGATTATCTAAAATTTTCAAATTTGATAGGCATCACCACGTTGGTTGGTGCCCAAAACCGACATGGTGAAGAGCACCACAACGTTGGTTGGTGCCCACAACCGACATGGTGTTCCTTCTATTTTGAAATTCCATATGCAACACCATGTCAGTTTTGACCATAACCGACGTGGTGAATCCCTTACAATGATAATTTTTGCCTTAACCGATGTTGTGTATGTGTTTTTTTTTTAAATACAGGTTCAATTAGGTACTAACCACCCTACAATTGTTTCAGAAACCAGCCACAATACATTTGAATATACAAAATATACAATTGCAATTCGTATTTAAATATATACACTAATGTACACTAAGAGCTTGCAATGTACACTAAACCACTTCTAAACTACACTAAGATTTACTTCTAACTTGGAGAAAATATTTTGCCCATTTTTTTTTAACCTCTTTTATTCTCTACTTGTCTAATGGCTCTGGAGTTTGAAAAACCTGAAATTAGTGTACAATCTTTAATCTTGGAACTTCAAATATGACAAACATTTGACATATTTACAAACTTAAGACATGTTCTTACATGCTTCCAAGAATCCGTGATCCCAGCTATTGTTATGGTTCTCATCCAATGCATAATGTAATATCCACATTCCCATCTTCCTTTTTGCTTATTGCACTTTGATTAAAGTTGAACATCAAATACTTGAATAATGCAAATTTTAATAAACTTACTTTAGAATTAAATTTAGAATTAAATACCTTAGGATATATCCATTGGAGGTTTTGGGTTGTGGATGTAGATCTTCTCCAAAGAATGTTACACACATTCATTGCACCAAAGTCCAAGTTGTTTAGTAAATTGCTTATTGTATAAAAAAGAATGATATATATTATTTAAAGTTAATAAAATGATACCTTTGTACAATTTGTTTCGTATCGTTCGGGTCCTTCCTATGCAATGAACAGAACCAAACAACTGTGTTGTCCGTAGGACACACAAGCATGAGCTGCCAATGGGACCTACAATAAAAAATCTATTAATATAATATTCTCAATATTACTTAAGATTAAAATATAAAGATTTGAAACTTACTGATGGATGATAAGGGCAAAGTAAATTTTCTTCCTCGACTCTGAAATCTAAATTTTTATATAGGTCGGAGTATCAATAATTTTATTTCTAGACCTCTGTAAACTTTGCGGCTCAAGGAATCCATAAATATCAGGATTCCTTGTGCTATAAACTAAATCATTTATGTACCTGCATTGTGAAAATCAATCTTAGTAATAGGATAATGATGAAATAAATAATTAGCAAACATGTAGAAAGGTATACTTACATCATCCATAATTGAATAATATTAATCTTTAACATCTGGGAACCACCAACTAGTTCGAAGATGTCTTGCATAGATATATACAATGGGACACCTTCCATCCCAAAGACGGATGTATCCCAAGGCATTTAACCTGAATTATTAAATAACTCGTAGAGTATACGAGTTAACTCTTAAATTGGATTCACTTCTGACTTAGCTGGTAGAGACCTAGGACTTAAATCATCAGCTGGTGATTTCTCTTTACTTCCTGTAACACATAAACAAAAATGTATTAATTACCATTAACTGTGAATTTAAATAAGATTAAGACAAATCACAATACCTGAGTCCTTTTAGAAATGGCCTGTAGGGGATGTGTAGGCCATGCAATAAATGTACCAAGTGCCTCACCCACAAGTGTAACTCTGATGTGGGCACAAACACCTCAGCATCTGCCTGTCTAACTTCTTCGACAACCACTCTAGCAAAATCATCTCCAAGTCACACTGTGTGGAGGGTCGAAGATGCGGGAAACACTATCCCAATCGCCACCAATCGAGGAGGATCTCCAACATATAATTTACACCGATTTGAGGTCTTAGTGTTGGTGTCTTCCTCCTCGTGTTCAACAGCACAACTCCCCTTTGTGCTAGCTCTCCCACATGTAGGTAGTACTACACCTTCCTGTAAAGGAGTGTGCTGCTGTGATAACTCTTCCAATTCTCTTGCAATTTCATGTCTCAACTCATCTTTTAATACTTTTTGTTCTATTTGAAATGTCAATTTCTCTTCCAATTGAGACGTCAATTCATCTTTAAGTCGACATATCTCCATCATTATATCTGCATTATGAGATGAGCTAGACCATGAAGCGTAACCAAATATTTCTCACTCCCACACCATATCCAGCAGTCTGTACACGACTGGGGTGTTCCTCAGTGCCCAGAGCAGTAGTCAATATATCTTGTGTTTCTTGACTGACAAAACTGCCCTGGGAGTTCTGCTCCAGTAGAGAATCCTGAAAAACTAATAAAATATGTCAACATTGAATATTAATAAGACATTAGATATTATTAGTAAATTGTTATTAACTTACGCTGGGCAATCTCAAGTGCCTCTAGTGATGTCATCTGCCCTCGAGGTTTAGTCCTAGCCAACTTCCATTTCTCATGTCGACTAGGAGGGGATGGAGGAGAAATGACTTCATCTGAACCTCATGCTTCTTTTAATCTTTTCAATTTCTCGTCCATTATTTTCTTTTCTAATAAATCGTACCTCCCACAAGACAACCGGTGGGCGGTGACATTCCTCTACTAAATGGCTTGTGCTTTCTTCCTCTTCTAATACACAATAAATCAAAAGTTTTGTTCCCAAGTCATATTATTTAATGAAATTATGATGGATAAAACAAACCTGGCAAGAGGGATCCTCTCTAGATTTGACAAATTGTTTCTAAGTCTCTTCATCAATAGAATAATTCTCACAGGGGGACTTTCCCTTATCGGAACCACATATGTACCAATTAGTCAAGTTTGTCTTGAAATTTCTCTATTTGATAGCAATAGATGACATAATTTTCTTTCTTATTAATGGAGATGTTTCAAACTCAAAGCTTTTCTGCAAAATAAAATAAACAAGTCATCAAACATATAACACATAATTATCATCATTAATGACTTATAATAAGCTTTAAATGATTGACTTATAGTAAGATCCTGCCACATCATATTTTTCTCAGCTTCAATGACATGATCCCAAGTCGGAAACAAAATAGACATCTTTGTATGTGTCAAAACACCCAAATAACTGACAAACACGACACGATTAGGATCTGAAGCCCTACCAGTCTGAGGGTTTAGGTCTACTATGACCTTGGAACCACCAAGTCGACTAGCAGTAACATCTCTCAACCGTGTAGGTTCTCTACTCTTCCTCTGTGAATCAGCCATGACCTAAAAAGAACAGAAACATAAGATTAAAACTTACAAAATTAATTAAGCTTAACATTAAATGCTAAAATTGAGTACAATCAATGTTCAAAATAAAAACAACAAATAATTAAACATTACTTTATCTTATTCTGGAAGTGTTACAATGTTTTCCCATATTCCTTCATTGTGATCACTCCATGTAGCATGTACTTCATCAAGATCATTTTCCTCATTTATAGGAGGTAAGCGTCTTGAAAATAAGTTGTCAGCATGTTGGACTATTGAGTCGTCATGGTTCTCAACATCATATTCAGTTCTCCCTTGTATAACAACTAACCACCTTTCATTAGAAAGATCTTTGACGTAAAAAACTTGTTTTGCTTGGTAAGCCATGATGAAAGGATCTTTCTTAGAACCTATCTTTACAAGATCAACCATAGTAAAACCCAAATCATCAACATGCATTCCTGTGTTACTATATACCCATTTACACTTAAAAATACTGAAACTCTAAATTTGACGTAGTCAACTTCCTATATTTCTTCAATTACTCCAAAGTAACTTATAGTAGCCATCACAGGATTGTTGTCTTTTGAACTAGCAAAGTGCATTGACTCTACCTCAAGGGTGACAAACTATTCTACATTGTACATTTATGATCCTCAGTAATTGTGTAAAATTAGAATTTGTTAATATCATACCCAGACTATGTTTTGACATCAAAGTTTCGTGCTAACCATTTCAAATCATCAACATCACAATTATTTTGAAGAATTTTTGTTTAAACCATTTCAAAAATGTCTTGTTATGTTCATTCAATAACCACTTCTCATTTGCACGTGGGTTCATTGTCTTCAACAACATTTTGTGTTCATCTATGTAAGGAAGAGCATCATCAGTATTGTTCAAAATATATAAGTGTGCTTGGAGTACCTGTTGTTGATCTTTTCGAACTATCCTCACACCTCGTGTGTCTTTGCCTTCTTGTCTTCCTTCATACCTTGACCTCGATACGCCTATAACATCTACTTCTGACATATACGTGGTACAAAACTCAATTGCCTCCTCTGTAATATATCTCTCAATAATAGATGCTTCTAGTCGATATGGATTATTCACATACCCTTTGAATATCTTGATGCATCTCTCAAATTGGTACATCCATAGTAAAAACACAGGACCACATATTCTAATTTCTCTCACCATGTGAACAATTAAATGGACCATGATATCAAAAAATGAAGGAGGAAAATACATCTTTAGTGAATCATCTTTCAAAGAATCAAACACATGGGCTTGGTGTACACTCTCTCCTCCAATATCACGAACCTTGTCATCCATGCAATCTTTAGAATATAGATTAGAATGTTGACATTGATGTTGCTCAAATGCATATGGGAAGTCTAGAACTTCACCATGCCAAGTTCACGTTGTATAGTTCTTTAAGAAACCATCACAAAGAACATGCTCTCGTATCAACTCAATATCTAGTATTTTTCCATTCACACAATTCACACACAAATAGTAATATCTTTCATTTATTGTTGATCCATTCCGTTTAGCATATTCTAAAAAATCTTCAACACCTTTCTCATAAACATCACTTATTCGACTTGCATTTATCCAACTACGATCCATCACTACGAGTAGTGAAAGATTTTCAGACAGATTACACAATGAGCAAGATTAAATAAAAATTGTCAGGGATTGAACATCCTTAGACTCAGTACCCAAACACGTTTCTTATATATTAAATTATACACAAAGGCCATTTAAGCATTCCAATCATACTAGCATTCCAATTATACAACAATGCTCAAATAAAATACAAAAATTGCCGAGAATCAAACATTCTCGAACTCAGTAACATACACGCAATATATAGATCAAACATACACAAAAAACATTCAAATCCAAACCAGCATTCTAATCATATAGATAATCATTAAAATCATATTGTTCTTCCATCTCAAAGATGATAAAAACATACCTCTTGTAGAGTAGTGGTGACGCCAAACCGAGAAGACCAACAAAACCAAATGTAAACAAAGGAACACTATCAAAATCACTAAACGCAAAGAAATAGTCAATACAATAACAATATCAGTGAAAGTAAATGAAAATGAAGGAGAAATAAACAACTCAAAGCTACAAACAAAACGCACCTCGAACGAGCTTCAAAACGAAAATGGAACAGTTCAAAATAAAAATCTCAACGTATATGAACGATAAGGAGTGTAATGGAGTTGAATGAGGAAGCATTGGAGGTCGAAAAGTAGTAAAGAAGACGTCGGAACAGTGCAGGGGAGGGAGAAGAAAAGTGAAAGTGAAAACACGTGGCTAGGTTAAAATTGGAAACACCACGTCGGTTCTGGGCTTCTAACCGACGTGATGCATCACCTAAAATCCCCAAATTCAGTTTCAGATGTAGTACAACGTCGATTAAAAGCCCAGAACTGATGTTGTGTGAACCCTAATTTTAACCAATTTTTTTACCAAATTATCAGAGTGACCATAACGTCGGTTGGACTCCCAGAACCGACGTCATGGTGATACACACCACGTCGGTTTAAAGCTCCGAACTAACGTGGTGATCACCCACCAATTTAAAATTTAAAATTTTTTACTGCCTTTTCCATTATGGTTTTTTTGTTTAACCGATGTTGTGTGCACATCACAACGTCGGTTTTAGTCTAACCGACGTTATGAATGTTCATTTATTTACAAAAATGACACCATATTTTTGACAACGTTATTTTCGTATTTAACTGTCTTTATACGTAGACGTTAAACAATGATTTTCTACTAGTGTATGCAACTAAAAACCGAGAAGAACTTTGCCTTCCTCCATCATATAATCGTCAAAGCTTTCGTTTCTCCTAAGCTAAGTTCTTCTTACTTCTGAATTGATTTTCATGTTGTTTACAATATATTTTACATTTCTATTCTGTTTTTTACCGTTTATATTATCATTCATGTGTTTTAATCCGTTCAAATTACATAACCTTCCTTGAATTGTCGGTATTTCATGTCATGTGGTATCCTAAGTGTTTGATATGAGTGCTTTTACTTTTTCTTGAGTTTTATTTCATTTTTAATCGGTCAAATCTGTGTAGTTAGTGTAATTTAGTTTTTAAATCTTAACATATGTTGTCATAGTCATGTATATCCGCATATGTCACGGAAATTTGAAGTGCATTGTTTGCTTTTAAACACTATACTGTAACTTTAGGTGTAATAAACTGTGACTTGAATCCTTGTATAAGCTGTTTACGTGATTTTTCTTTTCATTATTGAGTTCCTATACTTCTTAATTAAGTTCTTAGAGTTAGAAATCTGTCTTGAGTTTACTAATCATTTTTTTCATCTCCTTATGTTTCCTTCAATTTACAAAACTGTCAGGAAATTGTATTCGATGCATTATTTTACTGCACTCAATTCGTTGCAAATTTGGACCTAAGCCTTTTATCATAGAAACTTTCATGTGTTAGGTGCAACATACTAAAAAGGAGTATCCAAAGTCCAAAATAGAAAAACAAAGATATAAATTGAAAAAATCGGATGCATCAGAATTTTCCCATGCACCGTGGACAGTGACGTATAATTTGGTGCGATTTATTGTGAATTGTCCATATTCATATTAACTTCAAATTTGCACGCAAATGTCATAGACTTCTTGAATTTCAGTGGCTAAATTTTCATAACAAAATAGGTTACAAAGAAAAGGAAATGAATCCATCAAGCCACTGCTAAAACAATCTAGGTTTTAGATTTTTAGTTGTTTTTTCTTTAATCTAATCTTGTGTTATTCCTAGGTTTCTACTTTGAGTGCTACCTTTTCTTGTCTGCTTTAATTTTTAGATTTTCAATTTTTCATAATCATTTGTTTACGTCAATCTATAACTCCAATTGAGTTTAGCTTTCGAAATTGTGCTTTCTCATTTCCAATTTCTTAGCTTCTTAAGTGACCTTAAATGTGAAGATTTTGTTGTATTAAGAGAACTTGGCTAATTCTTTTTTGAACGTGGTCAAGTAAAAGAGGGGTTCACAAAGAGGGTAGCTGCCAAGAGGACTGAATTGAAAAACAAATTGATTAAAGAGTGTGGAGTGAAACACGAGGCATTACAATAAACACATGGAGTGCATAGTGTAGTAGTTTTAATTTTTAGGAAATCATTTGATTGTATTATTGAGTTTTAAGTTGTAAACTTCTTCAATATAGTGGATTAATTTACAAAAAATTAGACCGAGTATCACAAGGTCATGGTGCCAATGAGTCTCACCTTAGCGTCGTCTAATTTACTTTGAGTCATTGCCATTTGTGTTCCTTTTATTTTTCTTATCTACCATGACAAGTGATAACTTTGCAGTTTAAAAGTTTGTAGTGTGAGTTACTTCCATTTGTGTTTTAGAAAAGGTTTGTAGAGTGTATTGAGGTCAGATTCGAACTAGTAAAGGTCGTACCTTTTGAGAAATATAATGAATACATTGCGAAACAATTGGCTTTGAAGTGGGTTGATCCAAAAAGAAACAAGAAAGTGGTTTTTAAGTTCATCCTTGGTTGAAAATGGTGTGTTCTGGTTCTGCATCACAGGGAGGTTGTTGTAGCGCATTTCCTTCACTAGTTTTGATATAAAATTGTAGTTTTGGTTTCGTGTTTGATTGAACAGGGTATTAGAGTGTTGTTTTTCTGTAAATATAAAGGGTTTATGCTTGTAGAAGTGCTACAAGATAAGGGATGCTTACCGAAACAACAAATGCAGATCATAAGTAAGATTTTACATAAAGCAAAACTAACAGTAATTAAACTACGTACTTAATTGTTTCTTCCCACGAATGAAATACTTCTCCAAATGGGGTTTAATAAAGAAAGGTTTTGTAGAAATAGTGCACAAGATCCCACATTTGCATTCCTACAGCATAAAAATGTAATTGTTAAGTTCTTAAAGAGAAAACACATGAAAAATTCAACATCAAAAGTTATGAATTAACTTATTTAAGAGAATGTCATACTATCTTCAACTAAAAAGTTTAAAGTAATAAGTTTATAAATCAAATTGAAATAGGAAGACGAAACTTTGAGTTGAGCCAAAATGGGGCTATAGTACACTGGTGAGGCTAATCTTCCAAATAAATTCGTAGAACAAGAGGCTTATAGGATTGAGGCAGGTTAGAACATGCAATAACGTTTGAATCTGAACTGAAAATATCTTATTATAAAGTTAGTAGGGAAGGTACAATAGGAGAATAAGCAACATAATTGCCAATTACAGAAATGCATTGATTTTATTAGCACTCCTGGGATTGATACTGTTTCGTTGGAAGAGAGAATGAAACCCTCCAGTGTCCCTATGGGAATGGTCATAATTTGTAAATTCTATCACAAAGGAATGGGACGTGTAGGCTTTTTGTAGGTATGCTTTATGGCAGTAGCTGATTAGCTCACTTTGCAGTTAACGTTTTGTGCAAGTATTTATATTAATATTATTTTATTTTTCATAAAAGGTTTAACTTCTAAATTAATGTTATTTTAAGTATGAAGAGTTGTTATTATTATTATTATTAATATTTATTTATTTAATGTTTACTTATTTTAGTTGATAATAATAATAATACATTAATTTATACAGTCATTCATTCATTAGTAAACTAAAATCAATTAAATTTAACCGAGTAAAAAGATAATGAACTTCCATACATAAAATATAGGTTTAAAGATTTCTTTAAACCAGGAAAAAATGAGTTGAAATTATAATTAATAAAAGATTTTTAAAAGGGGATATTTTTATACAGTATTGAAAGATCTTTAAATCTATTTCTTATAATGGTATTTCAATTCTCTAGCAACCATTTACAAAGACTCCCAAAATTACACCAATAAAGTCTAGACTCCAAAATGACCTTTGTTCAAATAATTACATTTTTGTATACCTTCTTAAAACCAAATTGACTCTAAAGCATTGCGAACAGCTCAATTTTATGCTTGGAAACTTTTGAACTTTAATATATCAAATAGAAACCATCATTTTGTCATTCATAAAAAAAAGTATTAAATTTTACCTGAAAAGGATTAAGATTTCTTTGATGGAATGGTACTTGAGAAGAAATTTGCAGGTTGAAGGCTCTCCGTGGTTAATCACTTGTTAGGAGTTTCCTCTTTCGAGATGAAGAATTTGCGCTGAAAAACATGTTTGAGTTTAATTGTTGAAGATCCTCCTTATATACCCAACGATACCCGCAATTCATCACCACACCATGTAAACCTGGGGGACTTGGAACCCTGGTTTCAAATTCAACTCTATGAAGATCATGCATGGTATTTGGATCTCTGGTTAGAAGATGAATGAATTCTTCTCGAGAGTAAAACACTGTCAACAAGTGATCGAATTCAACTGTCACCAGATCTTTCTCGAAGTGTATTGGAACTTCTGAATAATATCTTGGCGAAAGGTAGGGATTATTGACACCGTATAAAATAGTACGGTCATGAGGATCATGGTATCTTTCACTCAAATTCGTAGGATCTTCGAGTGTGACAAACAGAGCACAAAGGGCAACACCTATCCAATTTGGGTCATCCATAACAGTAGATGGGTCCACACTTATTACACTACTTGCATTTTGTTTATTGAACCACTTTGGAATTTGAGCTCCAGGAACAACAATTGCCATCTCAGTTGAGGAAACAGTAGGTTTCGTGTAAACCTGATTCCACCAAATTCAGTATAGATAAATAGTGTACACAGAAAAGGTGAGAAACGAAAGAAAGGATGGAGTCGTCACCTCAAGATTTTTCGTCATCCAAGAAAAAACCATCCTATGACAGTGTTCCATATCACTCAACTTGGGGCAATCAAAAATGTATAATCCCCCGCGGTATCTGTCAATTGGTTTTTCTTTTATTGTCGGAAGCTCGGGCAAATATTTCAGCTGCTTGCAGTGTTCCAAGTTCAACTCTTGAAGATTGGAAAGTTGCTTGATGGTGCTTGGTAATGTCACAAATTTGTTTCCCCCCAAATTTAATGTTAGTAAAGAACGTAAGTTCCCAATTTCATCTGGGATTTGAAGCAGATTGCAGAAGCTTATATCAAGATAACGCAAACATGGGACACAAGACAAAGAAGACAATGACAAACCAAGTGAATCTTCAGGTTTTGGAGGGGAGAAAAACTGGAAAGGCAACATTAGAAGTTTGTATACAGAGGATGTTGGCAATTCGACGATATTTGTATTTTTGTCGACTTTCTCCAAATGTACTATGTGCCTTGGGTCCATTAACATCTTACTATTAAGTAATTTTGAACAACCAGACAGAGATAAGGTCCTAAGAGAACTGATCCCAAATATGATATTCAGATTAAGGACAAGCTTTTTACAATTATTCAAATTCAAACTAAGAAGTTCTCTTAGAATACCAATGGATGGATGAATCTGGAGAAGTTCTATACATCCTTCAAGATTGAGATCCGTAAGACGTGGAACCTCACTTAAGTCTGGCACAACAATAAGATTTTTGGAGTGACTGAGATCCAATATTCTCAAATTAGGCAGACACTGAAAGAAAAACACAAGTAAGGAAAATTTTAGTTTTCTATTAAAAAAAGATAATCCTTGATTTTTTTTTCTTTATTTGTGCAAGTAGGAGACTAAATGAACAAGAAAAAGTTAACCTTCCACCCCCTCTTTTTTTTTTTTTTTTTTTTTTTTTTTTTTTTTTTTTTTTTTTTTTTTTTGTTAAAAAAAAGTAAGCTGAAAAAATGAGAAGCATCTTTATATTTGATCAATTAATTTGAAACAAAATTAAACCGTGCAAAAGAAAGTTCAGAAATTATGACACAACATTTTTCAGTTTGTTCGAGACAAAATATAAAAACAAAAAATATATAGTAAACTACCTTTTTGCCTTCCCATAATTGCTTGATATTGCTATGAGGGAGGTTCAATTCTACAAGTTGATCTGGATGGAATGTTGGTGGCAGAGACATCCAAGGAAAGTTACTCCAATATAGATATCTCAATTCATTACAAAAGCAATTGAGAGTTCCAAAACAGTTCACATTCCGAAGAATGAGCAACTCAAGATGATTCATTTTTGAGAGAGCATCCACTCTTATTCTTTCTTGTACAAACTCTTTTCCAGCTCTGTCAATAACCACAGCTTCAATATTTTTGGCTTCCTAAAGCATTTTATGGAGGTAAAAATTATTACATCTTTTTGACAATTTATAAATTTTTGAAAAATGACAACCTAAGAAATGTATATTGAAAGAATTCTTTTACCTTATTTATTTTCATGACTTTTTTTAGATCCTCGTAGCTCCATAACCTGCTCCACTTTCTTGGTTCTTTGGGTGCTTTTTCTCGGACAATACTCTTACCCAACTCTTTCAACAACTCATGCATTCGAATATACCCATCCGGACAACTTATCAGTGATTTCTCAATCAAAACTTTCATACCAATGTCAGGACTAAATTTTCGATAGTCGAGAAGTTTCTTCAGATTTGGCTCCCAAGAGTATTCAGAATAATTTGAGGAGAAGCAAGCAATATCTAGAAATAATTCTTTTTCTAGATTTTCCAATCCATCAAAACTTATTCGCAACACATCCATGATATTTTTGCTTGGATTTTCTTTCATTCTAGTCAATGCACTTCTCCATTCAGAAACATCTCGGTCATGTAAAAATGAGCCCAATACTTTAATTGCTAATGGAAGACCTTTCACATACTTCAGTACATCAAATGTCAACTCTTCATATTCTTTCCCAATATCACTAGATTTGAAAGCTTTTTTCCTAAGTAATTGAAGAGCTTGAGTTTCATCCAAGACTTGAACATTGTAAACTTCGTTTACTCCGTAGTATTGTAAGATACGACAATCTCTAGAAACTATGATGATTCTACTCCCTGCACCTAGATATTCAGGATGCAAACCCAATTTCTCTAATTGTTCAACTTGATCAACATTATCAAGAACAACGAGCGTCTTTAAGTGACGTAGCCTAGTTCTTATCAACATAGTTCCATGGAAAACATTGTGTATCTCCATATTTCCTTGATTTAGAGCTTGACAAAGAAGTTGTTTTTGTGCACTTGTTCCTCCAAAATCCAAACAAATTTTGCTTAAATCATCAATGTAACAACAAGCATTATATTGAGGAGCAATTTTATTAAACAATGCAGTTGCGAGTGCCGTCTTTCCTATTCCACCCATCCCACAAATTCCCACAAGGCGAACATCACCATTTGCACTCAAATCTAAAAGTTCTTCCAATTGTTTAACACGATAATGCATATCAACTAAATCATCTCCAAAGCTCCAAATTTGAATACGACCCAATATTTCGATTACCTTTGCAACAACGTTTTCAATTTCTTCATATTGTCTTCTGTGCGGCCGAAGTTTAGAAAAAAGTACAATCATCACTGAGAGTTTAGTTAAGACTTTCAAAAACAAAATAGAATATATAACATAAATATGGCTATGTACTTACTTATTTCGCAGATCCCACCCGCAACGATCGCTACTTGTTTTGAGAGCTGCCCTCCATTTTTTTACCATTTCCATGTCATCTGTGAACCTTTCTTCGTGTTCAGCAAAAGCTTTTGCAAACTCTCCAGTCTGTTTTCGGACCTCAGAAGGAGTGACATCATAGAAAATAGGGAGCAAACTTCGACCTGTTTCTTCCACCCAATCAACGATCTTTGTAACCTCTTTCATGCACCATGTGGATGATGCATAGTCCTTTGAAAAGACAACAATGAAAACTTGTGATCCTTCAATTGCGTCCAAGAGCTCAGACTCCAGGAAGTCCCCTTTCTCGATTGTTTGGTCATCTCTAAAGGCAAGAACTCCTTTTCTTTGAAGAGCTGCAAAAAGATGATTTGTGAAACCATTACGAGTATCTGCACCTCTAAAGCTAACAAACACATCAAAATTCTTAGTGAGTGATGAAGAGCTGCGTTGACTTTTGTTGCAAGCCATTGCAGAAGGTGAAAACAGATAATGCCCGTATAAGAATCATCGGAATCATTTTTATACAATATACGGAGTCAAGTCTTCATAAAATAAATAAGAAAGCGCGTGGAAATCAAAATCATTTGAACCGTGTTTTTAGGTGTAGGAGCCATCGGAATTTCTTATTGTTAAGTTGAAATTCTTGCTTTTTGTTACTGTTTTTGAAACACTGTAACACATTCATCCGAGTTTCTTTTGTCATCTGTAATTTATTTTGCCTTGAAATTATTATAAAATAAATGTTATGAAGTATGAAGTTAGTGTCGACTGTCACAGTTTTATTTTTTTCTAAGAAAATTGATATTTGTAATATACATATGACTCCTTCAAATATACCAATGTTAGAGATAATAAAATTATATAAGAACACATACTCACTTCTAATATACCAATATTATAACTACTTTGTTGGCTTCATAATGAGGAAGGAGTGTCATTAAAAAGACAAAAAAAATATATTCTATAACTCAATCTAATTCAAAGATCTATAAATACATATATTTGTTAAAGAAAGTATCATTTTCTTTGTCCTCACCTTCATATTTAATATGTTCTTTCTAATTTGAATTATTGAAGAGCCTTTTTAAGTAAATCTCTATTTAGTACTCAAATGTTATTACTAGATCATCTCAAAGAAGTTCACAACTCGATAAGAAGATTTTTTTTTTTCTTTTTCTAAATTCGTGTTACAATTCTACGCATCTTAATAAGAACATTTTATGCTCAACCATAATACTTATTGTTCTCGCAAGAGACTGGTTGACTCCAATAACAACAATATTTTCAGCTCCTTGATTTCTCCTAATGTTGCTCCTTGGTGTTCCAAACACTTCAAATTCCACCGTCCCAGAAGGGGGTCTTGTAGACACTCCGATGCTCAAGTTAGTATTGCGTGGAGAGTGCAAGCACTACTAGAAAAATGACCTTTATCGTCGATTTTGAGAGACCTTTATCGTCGGGTCCCAAACCGACGTTGACCCAGGAGACGTTGAAAATGACATCGGTTAAACAACCGACGTGGTAAAGATCATCACCACGTCGGTTAAGACCAGGAAATCAACGTGGTGCTTCACTGAAATACCAGTCAAAATAGCACTCTATAAGAATCGCTTTGATAAATCTCCAATACATACAAAGAAAAACCACAACAATCTCCAGAACTTTTGAACAAGTATAAATAGATGAAATAGTAGGCTAAAATCTAAAAAAAAATAAAATTAAAAAAGTACAAAAAAGTTAAAAAAATAGGGTAACAATGAAATTTTGAAAAAAAATAATTCTGGAATCCCCTTTGGGATGCCTAGGAGCTTCGTTACGCAATTTTGAGAAACTTTCATTTTTGGAGCGTCTCTATCCGAGCTTTCTATCAAAAGTTATGGCCATTTGAAGTTTTTTCGTCAAAAATTATTTGAAACCCTAAATCTATGATACAAACATCCAGCAAGCATTTCAAGCATACAAAGATAAGAAAACATATTACTTGTAGATAGTGAGAGCAAAACCAATGAACGAAAATTGACCCAAACGAAATCTACCACAACCAGAAAATGCAAAAATAGAGTGAATGAAACCACAACAGACAATGAGAGATGGAGGAGAACAACACGCGAGGCAAAACACCACGTACCAGTGAGAACATGAGCAAGAAAGCGAGACAGAATGCAAGAGAGAATGCGTGAGAGAGAAAATGACAACGTGAGCAAGAGAGAACTGTGAAGAAGTAGCGCGCACAAGTGTGAAAATGAGAGAAGGAGGCAGAGTGTAAAAGTAAAAACAGTGTAGCTGGGTTAAAACAGGAAGCACCACGTCGGTTATGGGCTTCTAACAAACATGGTGCATGGCCTGAAATCCCCAATTTTAATTATGATTGCCCACCATGTCGGTTACAAGCCCAGAACCGACATGGTGCAAACCCTAATTTCACCCCGCTTTTTCTTCAATTTACTCAGCGTGACCATGTCGTCGGTTGGAGTCCCATAACCGACATCATGGTTGGACACACCATGTCGGTTTGTAGCTCCTAACTGACATGGTGCTCACCAGCCATTTGAAAATTTTTAAATTTTGAATTTTTATTTTTTGCTGATATATCCATGACGGTTGTTTTGTTTAACCCACGTTGTGTACACATCACAACGTCGATTTTGGTATAACTGACGTTTATGAATGTACAAAGATGCCATCTCATTTTTGACAACATCGTTGTCACATTTAACCGTCTTAATAAGGAGACGTTAAACCCCCTTTTTCTACTAGTAAGGTGATTTAGGTCAGAGTTTAGAAGTACTTTATTAATGATGATTAAGCCAGTATTTATAGGCGTTGTAGTGGGCTTAATGAGTTTTGGCTCATTCTGTTGTATTCTGTTACTACGTTATGATTCTATATAAGAATCAATTATGAGATATCCAGTTGTTAATATAATTTGGTTGTATCTTGGTCAACCGTATAGTACACCCATGATTAAATTTTCTCAAGCTATCAGGTTTATGATTTTCACTAGAACTCATAATAATATTTTCTTTATCTAGTTTTGAGATGAGCCCTCGTCAATAATGATCAACCTCACACTAGTAGAAAAAAGACATTTAATCGCGGTTATATAAGGCTTGCAAGCACGGTTCCGGAGCCGCGATAGATTCAACCGCGATAAAAAGTACTGAAGATACAATCGCGGTTATACAACCGTGATGGAAAGTATAACATACCACCGCGATTCTCTAACAACTGCGTTAAAAAATGCTTATATTGCACATACCAACGCGGTTGTAGAGAAAACCATGCTGGTATAGAACATACAAGAGCGGTTGCTTATTAACAACCGCTCTTGTATGTGCTATACCAACGCGGTTTTCTCTACAACCGCGCTCATATGTGCATTTTTATTTAAAAATGGCAGCAGCTATTCGCTGCTGTCCACCAAAATTGAACAGCTATACAAAACCTAACGAAGCTTTTTGTTGTGACAAATTTAAATAGGCGTTATTATCAAATTTAAATCTCTAATCTCTCGAATAATACGCAAGGAGAAGCAAATGTGCAAAAAATACAGAGCGTACACATACACCAACGAACCAATCGGACGAAAACGAAAAAAATGTCGGCAGAAAACATAAAGTGGATACAGATCGGTAAATCAGTGAAGCAATAAAGAAGAAACACAAATAATAGACACAAACGACAAAGACGCGGTTGAGATGCAGAGGAAAAGCAAAGAGCGGAAAGAGATCACGATTGAGCGAGCGAGTGTAAAAAAAACGGAGAGATTAGGGTTTAGAAATGAGACCTGAATCTCCTGTTCGATGCACTCTCTCATTGTGGCGAACGAAGAAGGAAGATCGAAAAGGAAGAAGAGAGGGAAAGGGTTTTAGAGATGAGTGTTTATTAAGAAGTCTCTCTCGTTCTTTGATTTGTGTTGCAATGAGAGAAGTGGTGTGGCATGGTGCGACACTTGGTTTCGATGTATTTATGGGAGCAGAGGGTAAGCAAAACCCTAAAACAGGGGATAAGGCAGTTGTTTAAAAACAACCGCCTTTGTATCTCCCTACAAAATAATTTAAAAGTTATTTTGCAGATACCAGCGGGGTTGTCTAAACAACTGTGTTCATATCTCCCTGCATGTGCCTTACCATTTCGGTTATCGCTCCAACCGCTGTGGTATGGTTACACTTAATTTCAAAAATGCCACCACATTATTTTTAATTATAGTTCCTTTTTAACCGCGATGATATCCTGCCGTGAAATGTGTTTTTTCTACTAGTGTCATAACACATATGAAATACCTAGTCTAAAAGAATGATGAAATAATGCAAACATTGATTATATCATGCAACAAAGAAACGAAGAGAACATTCATTTCAATTAATTAAAGACCTTGAGCTCATCCAACAACAATATCAAGCGGAGATCGAACATCACATTGAGCTACAAATCCTTTGCGAGTAATCTACAAATCCTTTGCGACTAATTATATATACAGGTTCGTGATCAACAACAATTAGACAATGTTGAGGATGATTGACAAAGTCATCGTCCATGACATACACAACATGCAGATGAATCATGGATAACGTCATCCAACATTTAAGATGATGCCAACAACCAAAGTAGTTAACTAAGCACCCTAAATAACCCTCATAGGTGCTTGGTGGTAGAGATTGCGAGTTATGCCTATCAACCTTCCCTATAAGTGGAAGTGCTCAAGCATGGAGAGATACAATGTTCAACTTGGAAGAGCATGTAAAGGCCTAAAATAAATAATTCAACCCCATTTCCAATGGCTATGTTGTTCGTAGCCGAATATTCCCTACCACACTTAAATGAGAAGCCTTGCAGTTATGTTACCACCAAACTCAATCGACTCATTTTGTAAACAATTCCATAAACTTCAAGATATGATTCACAATTTGGTTTTGGCCATGCACACAACGGTATTCGGGTTCCAACAAGGTCTTTTTTTGTGAATAGTTTGCTAACCAGTGTTCCAAAGACATGAGGGAGCTATAGGAACAAGCATCCAAGCACATTGTTATAGAGCAAAATATCAACATGAGAAATTAAATAACAAAATATGATGCCAAACCAAATTCTTCGGCCAACCCAAGCCAAAATCCAAAATGTCGACATACAGGGTGGTATGAAATATACACACCGTTCAACACCAGTAGCGATACCATTTTGGTAAGACACATAGGTAGAAAATATTTCTAACCTTCAACATATGGTATTCTAAGTGGTCACCAAATAAATAACATGTTTAAGAAATTTTGTTGACTTAGTATTGCTAAAATGAAAAGATATCTTCTTTTGTTTTGCAAAGCGACGTACATATTGAGAAGAATAATTTAAAATATATTATGAGGAAACAGAATGTGTTTCAGAGAATCATCTGAAGAACGTCCAATGTGCCAACGTCATAACTTTGTTATTTAGGAACTGTACTGCTTTATTTCTATTATAATGTAAAGAAATGATAATCTTACAATTTGTAGTAGTATTTTAAGTTTTTAGCTAATATAAGTTCTTCACCCTCTCAATTGTACAAATTCTAACATCCATACTTTTAAAAAACTGTATTATTTATTTTATCCTTAATTTAAAAATAAAAGTTAGAAAATCTTACACTTTAACTCTACAATTAAATTCATATTTTATAAAGTCTGAACATTTGAAAACAAATAGTAAAATGAAAATAATAATAAAAATAAATAATAAGAAGGAAAAAAATAAGAAAAAGAATATAATTATAAAATAATTAATTAATTGTTAAATGTATATTAATTTAAAAACTTATTTAAATGAATCAGTAAGAGATAAGAAAGAAAAAAAGGAAAGAAAAGAAAATAAGATAAGATGAGAAGAAATAAAAATTATTTATTCATTAAATAAATCTAATCATGACTTTAAAAGAGATATTAAAAATTGAATACAATTAATACGTGTCATCTAATAATCAACCTGTTTTATATTGTAAATTTTAGAAACAACTTATAATCTTTTATTTCAATTATGATATGAAAAATCACTTACATATGGAGTATCAATATTATAATTGTCAGACAACTTGATAGTGGTACACAAGACGGAAAATACTCCCACTTTGTAAGAGTTATTATTTTTATTATATCATTTGATTCTTCCATACCTTTAAGTATAAATACTATTTTTATTATATCATATTGATGGAAGACTTCTTACCAACTACAAGAGCTTACCAACTACAAGAGCTATTACTAGGAGAATAGATGAGAAGTGGAATTCAGATAAAGTCAATAGATTCGAGTTTGTAAAATATTGTGCAATATAGATTTTTTCAACTGTAAATATCGTAAGCTGTAAATAACCTAACCTCAAGAGAGAGACTTGGTGCCAAGCTAGGATTAGAGAAACTTGGGGCCAAGCTAGGGTTAACGTAACTTCCCTATTTGAAATAACTATACTAATTATTTTATCTTTGAATAAAGTTTTGTTGACACCGTTTTCTCATTACCCCCACTTGACACCGGGGTAATTTTGTCAAAGCATCTTACGTGGCAGAGGTAAATGTGGAAGTGCAAAACTGAAGGGGCAAAAGTGGAAGTCAAGTTCTGAAGGTATGCCCTAATTTTTGAAATCCCGCACCTCTCACTCTTTCACTCTTAGTGTCGCTCTCTCTCTCCCTCTCAGGCTATCACCCGCTCTCGATCTCTATCACTCTCTTTGCCCACTCTCACTCGCTCTGCACTCGGCTCTGCTCTCGCTCTATCTGCACTCGCGACGTCTCTCTGCTCAAGTGTTTCAGTTGGCTTCGTATTTGCTCTCGTCTTCTCAGTGGTAGATTTTCTTGCTTTTCCATCAACAGTTGCTAAAGGTGAGTCTTTTATGAGGTTTTCATGTAAAAGGAACTGTTTTTCATCGTTTAAATGTGTCTTGTATGATTTTCATGTGGGGTTTAGGGTTTGTGGAGTAAAGGCTGGTTTTATGAGGTTTGAATGAAAAGGGAATAGCTTTATTTGGTTTTTAGGGTTTAGGTTTCGAGATCTGATGGGTTTAGTTCTATGATTTTCGTT
>Ga0209489_104094_pt1 | contig 27341 bp, 12 predicted proteins | sample SiratrowhiteBW_FD_187527 | JGI IMG/M metagenome (GOLD analysis project Ga0209489, IMG submission 187527) | Root nodule microbial communities of legume samples collected from California, USA - Siratro white BW (SPAdes) (version 2) | ecosystem: Host-associated > Plants > Roots > Nodule | place... | reverse complement strand
GTTTTTTTTTTTTTTTTTTTTTTTTTTTTCTTCTTACTTTTTTTTTTTTTTTTTTTTTTTTTTTTTTTTTTTTTAACTTTCTTAGCATTTTTTTATCTTCATCGTTGTCCTCGTTAGAAACAAACACAATGTAAATTTCGTCAACAAAATACATTATCACATCCAAGTTCGAACTGAACAACTGACAAACAAATAAAGTTATGTCGTGCATAATTTTTTAGCTACACTGATCCTTGTTTCCATTATGTTAAATTCCTTGTTTCCATACTTAATATTAACACATACATTATAAATGTTTGCTAATAGCTTATTAAGATAGCTTTTAATCTCTACTTGATAATGGTTTTTTATATATACAGATGACAGCTGTGAGTGTTGGTAACTGTTGTGGGGCCAGAATAGCAGAAACTGGACATAATATTAGTATGTGTTATAATATTAAGCATGAAAGACTATTTCAATAACAATGATATTTAAAATTGATTATTATGCTATAAAAATAAACGTTCTATATAGATATATTTGGCTAATAATGGTATATCCCCTGATCACGGTTAAATTTTGAAGTGTGTACTTGAAGTACTTTGTGCATAAAAAAGAAGAGCTTAGAGAAGGGCCTCTATGTACCCTTTAATAGGCCAAAATATAAAGAAGAAGAAAGCAAGTATATGACAAGGATTTGCAGGAAGTGAGAGAATTGATTGGTTGGACTGTAAACATTCACTGTTTGTGCGACCTTAACGCCTGCCCTATTTTGTCTTCTTCCACAACTTTCGGAGACAAAAGTAACATGGCTTCACATGTTCATCGTTTCATTGGGTCGACATTAATCAAAAGACTCAATGCCTTATTATTATTATGGTATGCCACATTGATTTTCAGTAGATCATCTTTATAATATCTCTATCACAGCATTTTAATTTATAGTTCTTAAATTAATTTTTGGTTTGGAGCTGATGATGGGAAGGGGGAAAGATTGATGTATGAAGACGTGCATATTATGAGTGATGATAGTTTGACTGTATAAAAGTAAAGAAAAAGAATGAGGAGAGAAAGATTTCCTTGCAAATGTGTGAAGCAAAGCTAAAAAATGTAATATAATCCATTATAATTGCCAAAATGAGGAAAGAATATGTTTTTCTTATGGTGATAAGATACCATAATTGATTATAAGTCACCTGAATTGTGGGTGTACTTCTTTTATTTTTTTTTCTGATATCATTATCATTATTAAAAGCATTAATATTAATAAATAAAATTGTTAATAACAGACAGAATTATTATTTTTTACTATTTTTATTTAAGTAATATATTTTTATTCGTTTCTTACTTCTTTTCTCTTCTTTTGTTAAAATTATCTTATGCTTCAAACATATCAAACGTTCTAATACCTATGCTCATGTTTTCATTTCTCTATCTTCCGTCTTATCTCTGTTAAGGGATAAAGAAAATAAAAAGATTTATTGGAAAAGGATATGAGCAGTGTACTAATAAACTAAACATTAAAAGGAGATGAAATCCTAATTATATATAATATCTAATTATAATTGATTCTAGTATTCTTTCAAGTCATATAATACATGTTTATAATTTTTAACTTGATAGTGAAACGATCAAAAATAAATAAGAAGTATCTTTGTAAATATACTAATTGTTCCGTGCTGGATTTTGAGATGAATGAGAGTGAAAAATTATTTTTTGTAAGACTTCTATTCGTCACTTGGAACCTGATCGCTTTGTACAGCTTATTCTATTAATTTCTTTTTGAATAAATTTAAGTATCGGAACATTATCCAGAGACTTGTCAAAATTTATGTTAACTTGTAAATTAATTCTTTTGTTGTTGTTTTGTAATTTTAGAAATTATTTATGAATATCTTTTTAAATAATTCATTATTTAAGAATGTATTATTGGTGTCTAGCTAGTGTAGGATCATTTCTTTTTACAACAACTAATAAGATTTTTATAGAAGTAAATTTGACAACTAGTAAAAAGTGTTTGAGAAATCAAACTAATAAAAAGTGTTTGAGAAATCAAATTTAATCTCGAGTTCTATAATTATCTATCGAACCATTTATATTGTATTTTAATTTGAAAACATATTTGCATCCTATGCAGTGTTTACCTTCAAGTAAAGAAACTAAAAATCAATTATCATTATTTTTCAAAGTTTTAATCTCATGAGTCATACCCTCTCTTTTTCGGGATAGGATAATAATGATAACATTAAAATTTGTACATAGTAAAAATTTGATTGATAAATGTTTGATAGTTTTGATTGACTTTGTAGGAAGAATAAAATTTGTAATAAGATAAAAATATGAAGTATTACAGCACACCTGATCATCAGACAAAAATAAAAATTGTTTAGACGCTTTAAATAATTTCCTAATAAAGATACAAGATCATTCAAATTATTAATTACTGATGACCAACATAATTCTTTGTTAATTTGTTACAACAAAACTCTTAACTCTTACAATTATGAAACAAGTGTGAAATAATTTTATTAATGGTGGTTTTGGATAGATTATGTAAGTATATTTGATTTTACAAACAAGATAGTGATTGAAGCTTTTGTTAGAAATATAATGAAGTTTTATGCATTCCAAATCAACATTTGATCGTGACAAAGTGTTTCTTAGCTATTTTTTCAACAATTATTGAAGCATCAAGGTACAGTGTCTGCTATGAGTTCATCTTACCACATGCACAGGGAGGGGAAATATGACGCCTTAAATAAAAGTCTTGAAATGTATTTTTTGCTTTATCTTTGATAACCAAAAACATGGTATCATATGCTTTTTTGGACTCAGTTTGATATATCTCTATTAAAAAAAGCATTTTATGGACAAAATCCTTCGTTAATGGTGCATTATGAAAACCATTCCAAACATCCAATTGTTGTGCAGACACGCTTCAAGAGAGAAGAAATTTTCAATTAGATTAGGTGATCTTGTGTTGCTAAAGTTATAACTTTATTGGCAACATTCATTTGTTCTTTGTAAAAATCAGAAGTTTCGTATGAAATGCTTTGGTAAATTTAAGTTCTGGTGCACATATAGTTATTATTGCTTATAAGCTTAAGTTGTTCGCGATATAGCTAAAGCTGCTTCAGTCCTTCATATTTCTCATCTGAAGAATTATAAGACAATTTATAACACCTCTTTCCTATTTTTTTTATGTAAAGTTTATTTTAAAATTTATAATTATTACTTATATATTTATTTATTTACTTTAGAAGTAAAACGTTTTCAATTAAAAGAATTTATTAAATATCTTATTTAATTTCAATACATATTCATTTTTTATAATATATATATCCCTATCATTATCTAAATAGAAAGGAGTGATTTTATTTATATTAAAATTTCATTATTATACTACTACTCTTGAATTTATCAATGGATTCATAGCAGGAGGAAAGAAAATTATATTCATCTATAATTTGCGTATTTAGAATTAAGAAAAATGTTAGATATGATAATCATTTAGAATTTTCAATTATGTTCGTATTTTAGCTTGTAATAGTAAATATACAATTTCATGATAACCTGTCATAAACGGATTTGGATAGTTCATATAAGAAAAAAATAAAAAAGTGAGAATAAATTGATAATTAAAAAAATTAATATATATATATATATATATATATTATAAGTACATATCATAAATTTATTTATTTAAATTATTTTTATAATAACTAGTTAGGATAAATGAATTTTAATATAATTTAAAAATATACATTGTTATTTTTACTTAATTTATATTCACTAAATTTTTAACTATAAATTACTAAAAATATTTATTTATTTTTATTATTCCTTTTACATGAGTGTATTAGTAATCACCGTTACAGTAAATTGTCATTACAGTAAAATTTAAAATTAATAACATTTCTAAATACATAGTTTATATGTATTTATCAATCAAACATTTATATTATAAATTAAATTATATAATTATAATAAAAATAATGAATACTAAAACATTATTGATTAGAGAATATAAATAATTAATAGAGAAGAAGTTAAGTACAACCTATAATGATCGTTATAAATGACAAAAATAATTAATAATATCAAATTTGACTCTCTATGAGTTATAAATAACATGAAATAATTACAAGAAATCAAAAGTACCAATCAAATAATTATATAGTATAGTTAAATAAAATGAAGTTAGAAATAGATAAGACTTGCTTTACTTATAATTCAAGTTACATATTTATATTTCTTGAAATGGATTGATGTGACATTATTTATAGATCAACTCCATAATCATTACATTTGGTTAATTTTCAATTTGATTTTGTAACTCGATTTTTACTTGTGACTTGATTTTGGCTTCTTTTCCAGGATATTCAGAAAAAGAAAAAAAAAAAAACTTGATAGAGTGTCGATCAAAATTTCATCCCTCATTTTCCTTACAAACAATTATTTTGTACTTTAATTCCAGTATTTCTCTATTTGCGTAAGTCCTATTTTATAGGTTTATCGTGATTATATTTCAATTTGATTTTGTAACTTCATTTTTAATTCTAACTTATTTTAACTTTTTTATGGATAACTATGGGCAAGGATGCCGTATTGTGCAGGTTTATCCTTGCCTTTTTTCCAATGTTTTTAATTTAATTTTTATAATTTAATTTTCTTATTATTATATATGAAAATAACTTTAGTAAAATGGAGAGCATCGTCGCTGAAAAATGGCATTCGACGAGTGTTCACGGTGATGGAACAAATATTTGGAAGGGAAATATGACTGGTTCAACCTATTATGTTGTATGCCTATTTTCTTTAAAAGTAAATTTGTGGACAGTTTTATCAAACAAATTGGACACTCTTTCAAACTTACTATTTAATTTATAATTATTTAAATAAATTATTGAATATTTATTTTAAGTGTTAAATATATTTTTTAAACATTGAAAAGATATATAGTGTAAGACGATGTATAAATTATTCTTAGATAACTTTGGCATAAAAAGATGTCATACTTTTATTCAACAATTTGGAAACAAAATCATTCTTATTTGAATAATTTTCTTGAGAAAATAATTTGATAAAATTATGATTCTTGAATAAAAATTGACAGGACGTATTTATTTTAAAATTCGATAAAAGTTAATGTCCAATCATTAAATGAAAAATTATATATTCAGCGTCATCTCAATTATGGATTTATATTAAAACGCATGTTTTTCGTTGGAAAGTGAGAGATTTGACTTTCCAACTTCTATATTATTAGATAGATGAATACACTTTTCTTATAATTATTATTGTGTCATTTTGTAATTAGAAAATTTATACTTTAATAAATAATTTTTTTCCTTTTAATAAATATATAATTATAAAATATTTTAAATAAAAAATTTAATTAAGTTTTAAATCTCTCATAAATTTAAACATTTTTCAATAGAATTTTTATTATTTTTCTTCATTAAGTACTTAAAATTTTTCAATTAACTAAATGATGTAGTTGTTACCTTCTCATCATCTTGCTTATTTATTATAAAATATAATGTATTATGATTAACATAAAAGGAAATATATAATATAAAATGATAAGTGATATTTATAGCTTTCACTTACCTTCGTCTTCTTGCTTACTTATCCATATTTATTATAAAATATGATTTCTTATGATTAATATAAAAGAACATATTTAATATAAAAGGGATATTTATTATTTTCATTCAAGATGTGTTGAACAATAAGAGACTTTGGCCGGTCACATATGTCATTATAACAATTTCCTTATCCAACAATATATTTTTGATTAAAGTAAAAGAAGTGAATTATCATATAAACTTAATATAATTTTATATTAGTTATAAATCTCACATTTTATATTAAACAAATGACTAAGATAAGACAACAGTTATATTACTAATTCGTAAAAAAATTAAATTACAAATACTCAATTGAATAATATTTTTTTGAGAATTCAATATATCCAAAAAAAAAGAATAGAGACTTAATTACGATTAAGAATAATTACATAATTTGTTACTATTTTTTAAATTAATTTTACAAAAATTATATATTTTATAAAATAAAGTGGGCATTAATATTATTCAGAGTGGTAATACACATACCAACCATTTATATCAAATATCATAGTAATATGTACGTCGTTTTTGTTTATTTTATCATTTTGTTTTTTTGGTTATTCATTACTTGGAGCAAAAATAATAAAATAGAGATATTGAATGGGCATGGGGAGTATGATATATGTTCATTTGTCTTTTTAAAAATTTTAGTAACATATTTATTATTTTGTTTCATTATACCTTTAGTCATTACAACAATTTTTAAATAATGTATAAATATATTTATTGTGTTATAAAGAAAAAAGAGGTAAAATAAAAGATATCACAAATTATTTATTAGAATTGATAAAATTTATTATTTTTCTTAAATCCTGCAAAAATAAATTTAGAAAACATGTAAAAAGAAACCGAAAGAGTATTTAGTTGAAAAGTTATGCTTAGATACTCAAAATGTTAAATAACATATAGAAAAAAAGAATTATGGATGATAGAAAAAAATAATAAATTTATTACTCTATTTAATTCTCCTGAAATACAGAGAAAAAGTAGTACACTAAAAAAAAATATTTAAGTTTCCGTGACTGTATGTTCACTGACAAATATAATGTGAAATTTTAGTAATTTTATGGTCAATAAATACAGGTAATTTATTAGCAAAGACTCCCTCGAGATAAAGAAAGACTTTTCACAATATACGGAATCAATATTTGAATCTTTGTTAAAAAAAGTATGTTTATATTTAGCATTTGATTACGTTCAAAGTAAGATTATCATTGAAAATAATATAAAAGCCAAAATAAAATAGTACTGATCATGTCCCACGTAAATAATCTAATTGTAAAAAACAATACAAAAAAATGGTGAGAACAAAAATAATTGTCACATGTAAATACGCAAATATTTTCATTATATTATTTGAAAAAATTGAGTATGAAATTAGAAATGCTATATTTGATAATAAATAAATGAAATATATTATATAAAAATTCATAAACTCAATATTTTTATTCAAAAAGACGCTAAATTTCTTTAAATAAATTATATTTAAAAGGAATATTCGTTTTTCTGAGTAATTTTACAATACAGTATCATACATCAATCACAAATATTTATTTAAATCAAGATTAACATATTTGGTTGTTTCAATAGCTTAGTATCTTCTAAATTAGTAATTTTTGTTTCTGTGCCTATAATTGTTAGTTATTGAGCAGCTTCATACATGGAACATGCTTTTGTCTTCTTCGTCCAGACATCTACTTTTGTTGCAGGGTTTATCAAATGGTTGTTTTAATCCGTTGTTAACAAATCAATGGCCATTATAAAGCTTCGTAACACATTCCTATTAGGCCAATTTGAAGGGACTTTGACAATAACAGCCTACCAACAAACATAGGTTTTAATCACAATTCAGTTCTACAGTTTATTGATTCAGACTCCTTTCGTCTTTTACGTACAAAATATAATAACTTATGTATTAAACTGATACCATAAGTTGATTAATTTATTCAATATAAATTTCTTAAACTTATGGTACAAAATATTCAGACCCCTACTTGTAATAAAAAGTTCATTAATTTATTCAATATAAATTTCACATTTATATAACACAGGAATAATAGGCAAACTAAAATAAAATGAAATGAAAAAGTAATAAAATTATTATTAGTTTATCATTATTAAAATTAATAAATTTATTATACAATAAGTTGTACTTAAATAACTGTTATCTTTAATTAAGTACTTACTTCATTACTTTCGATGAAGTTTTTTTTTCTTATTTATAATGTTCAAATTTTACATTTGAATTAATTTAATTATTATATTTTAATTCAGTAATTGAAATACTTTATAAAATTAAATTCTAATTTTTAAGAGTGATTATATCTAATTACTAAGCACACAATGTTCAACAAAAAGATACATATATTTAATTATTTTTTCTTATTGTATTACTCTTTTTCATTGCTTAATTATTTTAGCTTATAAATTTCTCTCGATTTTTTTCCGACAAGAAGACTTATTTATGTTTTGTGTGTCTCTATAATGATTTATTGTTTTTATAAATTATTTTATTTTATTTAATATAATATTAGAAAATAAAAAATGATGTATGTAATGAAATTTCTAATATATTTTTAGGTTGGCTCGATTAATTAGGTTTATTATATTCTTTATAATATAAAACAGACTACTAAAGAGATTTTTAGGTTAAATTATACTTTTAATATAATATTTAAGATTAAAACTAGACGTAACAATTAAATAGGTGAAACTCAGACCCATCAAAATCTAGCTTTGTCTATTTCCACCCAAAGAGGACTTATTAATTTTCAAGATGCTGATAAAAAAATATTAATTTTCAAGATGAAGACTGTTTTTTATCTACAAAATTCAAATTTAGAATTTTATTTACGTCGACCACTTGGACAAACCACATATGGCCTAACAAACGTCCTTTGTTTTTTTTTTTTTTAAGTAGAGCTAAATTCTCAAACTCAACTAAAATAATAATTATAATAAAATGTATAATTTAGTCTATTATAACTCAACTAAAAAAACAACGTCTCTTTATGGACTAGAATTACTATTTTGAATAAGAATGTTTTTAGAGACTACTCCTTAACAAACATACTTTAGAATTCTTTTCTTAACTTTTTATCTTTTTATTTTAATTTTAAATTAAATTTCAATATATATATACACACACACACATTAAGTAACAATACTTAAAAAATAAATAACTTTAAATTAGTGTATATCTTCAAAATAAATTGTTACGAATTTTTAATTATAGTATAATTGTATATTTAAAAATATTTACTTTGTTATTATAAATATTGAAAAATAAGCATATATATATATATATATATATATATATATATATATATATATATATATTTGGCATTTAACTAGCAGTAGGTTAAACAAGTTGAACTAACTAACTAATATTTTCTCAAGTTTATCATCCCACAAATTCATGAATTTTGACCTAATTCCATAAAGGTGAGTTGATTTGATCTCGGATCATTGAATGCACTACCAAAAGCCTAAAGTATATATACTTGCTAACCAACATGATGAAATATTTGGTACAATGAAAACTAAATATCGAATTTGGTTTTTAAAAGATGAGGACAACAATTAATTAATACGTTATTATTCTTATTTTTTTTTTTGCAAATTGGTCCTTTTATTTTTCTTTGTACATTAATTTTGCATCAGAGGAATATTTTAGTAGTAGTTAAATGGATGGATGATAATACAAGAAAAAGTTTTTTTTTGTTATTTATATTATTATATATGATATATACTTTAGTTGAGTAATACAATGAAAGTTTTTATAAAATAAATATCAATTCTGATTTTCACAATTTTGTTATAATTGTATAGTTTTCCATATATTTCATGGGGATATGTGATTTTTTTTCCCTTTTAAAGATGTAAAGGGTACTATATATGCTAATGTTTAGTTTTGTGATTTGACATTATTATTTCTGGAGTCTGGTTTAGTTGAGTATTATAGAGGGAAAGAGAATAATGTGGTTGATTGGTTTCGAAAACGAGATTTGTAGGTCTTTTAATAAAATTTTCATATAATGACTTATTTAATAATACGTTTCAAAGACTAAATCGTGTTAATATTTGAGAAAATGAAGACAGGTTCAACGGGAGGAGGTAAATTAATATATGATGTGTTAATTACAAAACTTGATAGAAAAGGGAATTTTGAAGAGGTAAATCGTGTCCATAAACATAAACATAATTTTATAGTGATCTCAAGATATTTTGAATCCTTGAACATCACTTTATAGTGATATCAAGATAAATCATATCAGTGTATACGTTATTATTGAGCATGAGAAAAAGAAGTTGTCTAATATAATAAAAACTTTAAGTTGATACAAATGGTTCTTTGAAAAGATTCCAAAAGTTACAAGAAAGACTTAGTATCAAATTTATTTTATATGTCTCGAGTACAAGAATCCTATAAAGAAAAAAAGTATGATTGTTGATGTGAAATTTGGTGAAAAGTCTTACTAACTAAAAAAGTTAGACAAGATGATACATTATTTAATCATTCATTTCTGTGAAAACTAAAGCAGGAATCTACCAACTAATGTCTCAATCTTTCAATACCAAATTGGACATTTTACTTTCATAAACGAGTTTTACAATTCATGTTATAAAGTTTGTTATAAATGTATTTTATCATTGGTACCTTTGTAATGAGAATTTGAATTTACCTAAATGAAATATTACTTTTTAATTCATTTGAAACTTATGATTAATATATATTTACGTGATAAAATTTTCAGGCTTTAGCATTTATTTTAGTACAAGTAAGTGCATGTTAAACTCCTAGTGTAGTGAATCCAACCATGCTCATCTATTAGGTCAAGTTAAGTTGAAGATATTTTTTTATCAACCCAATTCAATTCGTAACCTCTAACTACAACAAAAGTTGTTCTTGGATATTTCTCGCGATCCCCTCCTTCTAAGTGAAACGTGCATGTGTTTAAGTACCAGTCTCGTCTAAGAAAAGAGATGGCTTCTGTTTTATTAACAAAGTACATTGTCCAGAAGAGCTGTATTTAGTATTTTCATTGTACATGATTACTTCAGAATAGTTTAAATAACACTACTATGAGGAGCCACCCAAAATGGCAATACCATTGAATGTTCTGTTCAATGGCTTTAGGACATGTTCCATATAGGTTTTAAGCTCCCATTCAATCTGAAAACGATTTTCGCCTTATCTGTGTTTGCTACACGCCTAATTACCGGATTAATTGTGAACGTGTCAATTTGGTATGATAATTAAAATAGATACCAAAACCAAAAATATCATGCTTGAAGCTTAAAATCTAGCCAGCTTATGCTATCAAAGGCACGTTTTGTATTGCTTTTGCCATTTTTACTATCTACTTATACTAATTAACACAATTGATTTTGATCAGATTACAGATAAAAGAAGAAGCAGCTATAGTAGCAGTATTGTGGCACTAGACCTTTATGATGACTAGGGAAAATGCTGAGATGCAGCAGCATCGAGCAGGAGCAAGAAAAGATGGAAAACTGAATGTGTGCAAGTGAAAAATTCCGACATGATAATAGGATGAGTGAATGGAGACAATGTGATGGAAAATTTTTGAGTTAAGAGGAAAAGTGGCCCACATTGTCTATTGGGGAAGGAGCAGGCAAACAAACGTTCACTTGTGTTGGAACTTGCGTTCCCTGATAAACAAGTTTAGCTTAAAACACTTTGGTCTGCTACTAGTCCCCACACCCACATGACTCTGGTTCTCTCTTCCACTGTGCTATCTCATGATAAATACCCCTCCCCTCTAACCCATTATCCACACTTCCCAAACCCTCTCAGCCAGAAAATTTGAAGCTGCAAGAACAACAACGTAATGGCCATAAAAAAATCCAATAAACTACCACAAGCTGTTGTTCTCAAGCAAATTGTCAAGAGATGCTCAAGTTTTGGTAAGAAGCAGACCTACAATGAAGAGGGTCTTCCTGATGATGTGCCAAAAGGCCATTTTGCGGTCTATGTTGGGGAGAACAGGAGCAGATACATTATCCCAATCTCATGGCTGGCTTATCCCCAGTTTCAAAGTCTGCTCCAAAGAGCTGAGGAGGAGTTTGGGTTCAACCATGACATGGGACTTACCATACCCTGTGATGAAGTTGTATTTGAGTCCTTAACCTCCATGATGAGATAAGAAAGGAGGGACTACACATTTGAGAGGTGGAGGATTGTAGTCATATATGCCTTCTCAAGTGGTGATTTACTAGTTACAAGGTCCCTTTGCCAAGTGGTGCTTATGACTTGGTCACTACTGTTAACATTTTACTGTTGGGGTTGTATATATAGTATAGATATATAGATTGATGTCCAAGCACATTTATTCCTTGGCAATGTCATTTGTATCTTTGATGAGTGGTGATTTAAGTGAAGCAATGTTGTTCATGGGGGGTGTTTTTGATATCCTCTTTGCTTTAATTTGCATTTGTCTGCTTGGCAAACTATCTTGAAAGAGCTTCTTTATTAAATCCAAAGTTATTGTTTGACATTCAAAACTTTTGACAAGAAAAAGAAGCAACCTCCAGAAGAAAAAATTCCTTTGAGAACTGGCCAAGTTAAGCACAAGTTGTGCATTTCACGATTTAGAGGAGCCAGTGCAAGTCTTAAAATTACGGTGGTTTTAGGGGCATTACAAAGGAAAAAATTTGGTTGTTGTCTTTTCAAGCTCCATTTTCTCAAATCTGGTGTCATCAGCTACCAGAGTTCTGATATTCTTGTTTTAATGTCTTGTCCATTATCTTTTAAGTAATATTGAAAGATGAGAATCAAGTGGTCTAGCAGTAGTTGAAAGTTGGATATAGACAGTTTGTTACACAATTCTAAAACTGCAGAGTTTAATAGCATTTTGAAAAGCAACATAAACCTGCAATGCACATACTTGTTGATAATAATTCATGATACATAATGGATCATTATGTCACATCCCTTTCAGATACGATGGGGTGTACGTTACATTCTCTCTCTCTCTCCCTCTCTCTGAATAGAAAGAATTTCATAGACCAAAAGAATAATCACTGGAAATAGGACAACCAATGAGAGAAGTAGCCAGCAACATGATAAGCCTGGCAAGTTGCATGGGAAATGTTTGCTTAGCCACCATCAGACTCGAACTCCTTTCATGCATTGGTATCTTCCATCTCATCTAACGTGACCCAAAATCCAACTAACCAAAACTGGACGTGCTTAAATTCCTCGTCACAGACCACGATTTGTTAGAAGTTTTCAGAGTTGAATACACCTCTCTGGATGTGAGCGGAAGCGAGCCCAAATTTCGTGGAGAAAAACAAAGCACAATAAAGAAAACTGCACACCGAATATATCGTGGAAAACTCCACCTAGTAAACTCCGTTAAATTCACTATATTCAAAATAATTACAATATAGTAAACCCAATAGGATCCCCAGTGAAATACTAGAGTTCCCAAGAAATTCCCAGTGTATCCTCACAACACTCTTGGAACTTTCTCTCACACTCTATATAACTATCTCACTTAAACTCTTAACACTTGGAAATGCTTCAAGTGTGGGATGTTTAATACCAAGGCCTAAGGCCTTTATTTATAGCAAGCAAAGGTGGTACCCTTTCTCCACCCATTGATGTGGGACTTTGAGAGGCACAAAACTAACACGATTAAGGTATATGTGGCAGTTTGTTGGTGTTTTTCTTTCGTAAAGATGAAAGTGTTTTAAAATTTATTAGTTTAGATACAGTTTTTACCCTTACAAAGAAAGGCTTTTTGATTTTATATATAATATATAGTTTATCCAATCAGAAGGCTAATATGAAGATGGACATTCTCAATAATGTATGTTTCATTTACTCTTACAGCCGACACAAGGGACAACGACTATACCTGTCCTTACAATTTCAAGTACTGAGATATTTTTCCTTCTAAATTACCTGAAAATTCTAGTACATGCATGGACCCCATATTAGTATCTACTCAGCGTACGTGTAAATTCCATACTTCACCATAATTAAATTATACAAATGGTGCACATGGAAATTAGGCCTCCTAGTTCATCAAATGGGGTCCCCTCAACAATTAAACGCACAGTCCTTTTGTCCCTTCCTTGATTAACAAATGACAAAACCTAATTATCTTAAGCCACAGAAATAAATCATCTTGTTTTCTTTGATATTGTTAGTCTGCTATATGCCATGGACAAGTGTGTCACAGAGAGTCACAAGTCTAGTTAGATTAGATTCCATCCTTTATTTGATTCATTTTAAGCTCAGAGGTTTAAATTAATTAGGTTGCTAGTCACCAAATAATGTCCATCGGATGTCTGCTTATATAGAGGACAAAAAATTAGGGATCAATTAATCACTGTATAATTGTCGTCGCCAGAAAATTAAGGTATTTGTAGTAATACTTATTTACCCAAAAAGAAAAGGACAAAATTAAAATAATAATAACACTTTATCGACAAGTTAACCGCTAAAGTTCTCATTCTCATGTGAAAGTACTATTGTACAACTCATGAACTCTTTGTCTTCTACTATCTCATTCATTCTGTGTTTCCTATGATCTGTTGAATGAACTTTAATCTTCTAGTAAATATTCACTGCTCCACTCATATGTAAGTTCTTTTTAGTCCAAATTATGTTGATGACCACTGGATTATTGAAACATGAAGAGTGACATCTTGAAATACTGAGATTAGATTAAAGGTTTATCTTCCTTCTCCCTCCCAAAAGCTCTAGAAAATGGTTAAAGCCAAAAATAATAAATGCAAATGGAAAATTAGAATGATAATGTCGAAGTTGGGTCAAGTTTATGAATTTTAAAAGCATCAAAAGCCAGAAGTCCAACAAAATAATAAATGTCAAATATTGACTTGTATCTAGATGTACTTTATAGACAAGACTTGCTTTTATACGCTGTTTTCCAAATCTAAAACCCTCCTTTCGATTATTTGAAGAAGGACATAAGGTAGGTTCGGTTGCTGAAGAAGTAGTAGGGCAGACATGTCAGGTTCATGAACACAAGTAAAGCCTGTGTTGGCCACGTACCCATTTTTTATGTATTTTCAATGTTCTACACTCATCAACACAGAGGCTCAACCACTTTAAGAAATTATAAAATTGGTATATCAAGTCTATTTGTCTCCCAAAATTCAAACTTCATGTTCAACTATGACATCCATTTGCATGATTTGATGCAGACAAAGAAATGGGTGCTTTTGCTTCCATCCAAACGTGGATTCCAGGTGCATCCTAAAACATTGTGCGTCACACTTTAGACTATGGATTTCAATTTTAATTGAGCTTCCACGTGAAATGTTTTTAATTTTTCATTCCTCATTCAGCACAAAAATGAGTGTATCTGCTTAGCTTTTCTTCCTTTTTAAATTTGCTGACTTTCCATTCCATTCATTCAAGCTTATCAACACACGTGTTGGGTCCACGTTTTTCATGGATAAACCATAAAAAATTTCCCAACTTGTTCAACTAGTAGTAAACACTGTCTAATAAAAAAAATTAAATTTTAAAGTCATAGCTCCACTTCAATATTATAATTGGTAAAAGAAGAAAGTTTCTACATATGAAATTGAAATAATGTTTAGTTTTGACCTTTTGTATAAAGTCATACGTACCAATGTTTCCATTCTAGCTACATAGTCATCTGAACTCTTATTTCTTGTTTTGACCTTGTTTCATTTGGAGCAAAATAATATTAAACCATTTTGGATCGGACCCTCCATCATTCATTATAACTTTACATCCTATAGTGTCCACATTTTAGTGTTAAGAATATTGTTAAAAATAATATCCGTCCACCTTTTGACCTTTATTTTTATTATTTAGCAAGTAATTTGAAATTTTGCTTCAACATTGCTCTCATCATTATTTCATCTTTCATTTAGGCTTAATTGCAATTTTGTTCTCTATATTTTATCAAATCCATAATTTTGACTTCTAATTTTTTTTTTCGTCACTTTAGTTCCTTAGTTTTAATTATATATATAAATTTGGTTTTTTAGTTTTTTTTTTCACATAATTTTGACTCTTTAATTTCTCATAACTTTATTCAATTTTCAGTTCAATTATATGTAACTTTTTCTCAATTTGGACACCATGCAGTAAATTAAGGAAAAAACACACCGAACTTGCGACTTTTTACTTTGAAAACAATATTAGGTCCAGGATTGAGGATGATGACATCTTTAAAACTGAAAAATTGATTAAAGTTATGGGCAGCTGAAAATTACGAGATTAAAAATGTATAAAAAAAATTACAGATAATTAAAAAATAAAGTTACAATTGTAAAAAAAAAAAATTTAAAAGTATGGAAACCAAAATTTATAATGTTTAAAGTCGTTAATCCAGTCCGAATAGTTTTATTTTTATTAGATTTATTATTAGAGGACTGAGAAACATCGACAACTCAGTTATTGGTTAAAAATAGTTTAAAATTATAAATTTGTTTGGATCTCAGTTCTTAATAAATTACACTGGTAATTTTGTAACCTTAAATCAAATTCAATTATTAAAAATGGTAAAGAACACGTTAATCTTCTACATTCTAATGACTAAATGTATAGTATCAAAGTTGGGTATCTAAGCTTAACTCAAGACGACTGCATGTAAAAGCTGAGTAGATGGAAATTCTCTGTTAGGGTTTCATATTGTCCCTCTCTTGTGCTGTCAAAATAATATATTGATTTTGATATTTTAAAGATACATTAACCAAACAACACCAAAAGTTAAATAGAGAATCTGGATTTAAGAAAATGTAGTATTTTAATTTGAACAAATTTTAGATACAAATTAGCTCAACCCACAGCGACTAAGGGCCATCTACGACTTAGATAATTAATTGTTAATATTTATAAATTTTATATTAGTTGCTTAGATTTGAAGTGAAAGGTGTAAAAAATATCTTTAATATTTAAATAAACTATTTAATCTATTTTGAATTTGTTATTTGTTTATCATATTTTATGTGCAAATAAGTGAACAAATATGGAGAGACCGAATAATGAAGTATAATATTAAATCTTCTTTCTATTTTTTATTTAGATTTAAAATTGTAGGGGAAAGAAAATGAAAAATGAAATTATTTGAATGTACTAAAGTGAGTAAAGTATGAATGAAAATGAGAAGAAAGTTTTGATGCCAGTAGAAAAAAAAATAAGAATTAAATGTTTAATTTAATCATTTAATAAAATACTCTTAAATTTATTTTATTAAGATTAATGTATAAATAATTAAATGAAATATGAAAATAAGATTACAACTTAATTTTCAAAATTTATTTTATTAAGAAAAATTGAATATGCGTTTATGTAAAAATTACTAAATTGATAACAAACAATAGAATTTCATTAATGATAGAAAATATTAAGGTTCAGTACAACAATTTTAACATATAATTGATTAAATCATCTTTTTTATAATCAATCATATCTAGCACCAAAAATACAACCTTAAATCATCTTTCTTATAACACATCATCTTCGCTGGCTTATGATATTTTGACACTTCATTTTTGTCTTACCTTTAAACTGCAACTCCATAAATTGTTATTTTATTTTAATTTCAATTTTAAGCATATTTTTTATTATTAAAGTTTGAGAAAAAAATTGCTTAAAAAATATAAAATAAAGCATAAGGTAATGTGCCACTACTGAAATTAATTATTGAGTATTAAAAATATGGCAGGATTGTAGTATCCAAATTTTAAATCGGCTAATTACACCAATGAGTATACAAACAAAAAATAAAATAGAAGATAATAAAGAATTCTTTTCAATATTATATCAGAATAATCACCGTAATGAGTATTAAAGCATAGTCGGATTACGGTATAACTAAATGTAGTTATTCTAATTGCATTAATAAGTATTAAACCATAAAATAAAAGATAAAACTGAAGATAATAGTTTACATGAAGCTAATTAAGTAATGAGTATTAGAAACATAGTCAGATTGCTGTATAAAAATAGAAGTTAACGTAACTACCTAGTGCAAGGATTGTCTAATGAACCAGGATAGTGTCTATTTCTATACATGTAATATAATTTTTGATATAATTTTTGTTATTTTTGTTGAATATCGAAGTGTGAAATAAGAAAGTTCAGCAATAACTTTTTGTACTTGTCTTTCTTTCTTGATAAAAAGACGGTTCAACTCATCTCGGTTAACTAACAACATGAGTGAATTATCCTTGTAGAAAGCTGGGAATTATAATTCGAATTTAGACAATGTATAATATGCCAAGGGTAATAATTGTTTTTCCAAGTAAGATATTTTTAAGATTGAAAAAACCCCATACAGTAGCGACATAGTGCAACGAGGCAGCGATGGATTCATGAGGTGAATTGGGATGCAGTGTTTACCCAAAATCAAAATCTATATATTGAAAAGACAAACGCACATCTTTACCATACTATAGCCTATGTACAACATCATTGGGGAGCTCCCAACGATACATGAAAACTAAGTAACAAAACAATGTTAGTTAGTACTTCTCTCTGCTAACAAAAATAAGTGGCTTAAACCATGAGGATTTCTTGATTCTTCCATGCAGCAGAGGCAGAAGCATAGGAATTTGATTCAGTAAGCATATAACCAGAGTGGATTGAACCTACTTAAGAGTTTGACCAAAAGTTGCCTTCGGTGTCTGAAGGGCACGATGTTGCAGCAGAGTTATGCGATGAAAACTCATCAGCCACTCCTTGAATGTCAGACACTACGCTACACGCCTCAGCATTGTCAATTTCATTTGAGTTACTGGACCCATAAGAATTAGACCAGCCATAAGATGGTTTGGCTAACTTTTCATTCACTTGAAGCCTTTTACTATGATGAGTCGTGGTTAAACCTATCTGGGGGCACATGGCTTGCAACTGTCTGCCAAGTATAGAAAGAGTCTCCTGGCATTCTGCCAGCTTTTTCTCTGCAGCTGCTAGCTCTTGATCCTGTTGTCATTAAGAGATTAGAAAACACTGAGGAGAAAAAGGTGATGAAATGTTAGAAAGGATCACAAAATTAACCTCAAATTTGAGCATAGAACAATCATATATATTTCATTGTTTCATCGGCATATGTTCTCTACTTATGTTTGCAAAACATGCATGATGATACATAGGAAATAACGCAAACGGTTACAAAGATATGTAATGTACATACCTTCCGAGAATTTGCTGCTGAATTCGATGCACAAACCAAGCACTGGTCCCTTCGAGTGGGAAACACACCAAAATGTTAGAAAGGATCACATATCAAGTTAAAGAAACAGAGCCGAAATTATGCAGTATAGAAATTATGTCATTGTTTCCGATTAAAGCTCAGAGCTAACCTTTGCATTTTCTCTTCAATATCCTTGTATCTCACCAAAGCATCATGATGATTTTGTTTTTCCTCTGCAAGATCATTCTTCAGCTCATCCATCTTTTCCTTCAAATACTCATTTTCAGTTTCTAACTCCTCTACACGAGTTTGAAGCGACTTGTAAGATTCGGTCATACATTTCAGCTGAATTTCAGTTAAACTACATGATTTGTGCGATGACGCCAATTGTGCTTTCAGTTCTTCTAGAAGTTGCATGTTTTCCTGTAACATCAGCTTTTTTTCCTCCAGATCTTGCATATGCTCATCACTTTCAGCCTCAGCTTCTACAGTTTGGTTCGTCGTGTCAAAACAATTTTGATTTGAAGATAAACAATCAGTCTCCTTTTTATCTTCGGCAGTATCATTAGTTTTACTACTTATGCCAAGAGGTACCCCACCATTGTCTGATAAACATGCCATCTTCTCCACTTCCAGAAAGTCATCCATCAGTTCTGAGATAGTTTCACTCCTATGATTCTCAAATTTACCTACACTTCCAATCCTATTGATATCAGAATGGTCAAGAATTGATGCTGCACAGGACTCAACAGGACTTTCTGGATCCTCATGGCCACTATCAGAGATAGAAGTAATGCTCGGTGAGTAGCTGTAAATTCTTCTAAAGGAGTTTCCATTATTGTTTGCCAAAACTGCTTTCTGGGTGCTTCTTTCTTGATGTATCTCTGCTTCCAAGCGCTTAAGTCTGCCAACTGTTTTAGCATACAAGTTTTTAGAAGCCTGCAGTTCAGCATTACTTGAGGCCAATGCTTCTTTCAATGTCCTTGTTTCTTCTTCCAACACCTGTAATTTTTTGGAAAGAAACTCAGATTCTAGCAGATTATCACTTTTTGAAGTAGTTTTTTTTAGATGGAATGCACTGATGGCATGATGTGAACTCTCAACTTCTAGCTTCATTTGTGCCAATGCAGCAGCCCCAGGTAACTTCTTTCTCAACAGACTACGAAGTCGTTGGCACTCATGATCTAGCTTGGCAATGTTCTTGACATCCTCCGTGTGCTGCTTGTTTGCCACTTCTGCAGATCTCATAATCATATTCTTCTCTTCGTTTCGGATATCCAGCTCCTTTGAAATTACATGCAGCTCATATTTCAAAGAAGATATTTCTTTTTCTTTTGACTGAACACTCTTCTTTAGAAGCTCGACCTCTCCCCCGGCTTCAGACTTTTCTTCTTTTAGTTTCACTATTTTGTTCGAACTTTCTTGAAGTGATCTCAGAAGGGCAGCATTTTCACTGGCTAACTCACGTAGTCCTTCATCCAAATTGTCTATCTGAGCTTCAAGTTCTAACTTGCTTTTCGCCCATTGATGAGATTTCATAAGAATCACCTCCTGCAGTTTATGCTCACTTTCTTCCTTTACAATTCTTATCTGCTTCATGCACTCTTTTAGGGCGTCATCTAGGCGAGCTGCTTTCTCATCAACGGTAATCTTAGAGAGAGACACAGATTCAAGTTGACATCTTAGGGAAACAACTTCTGCATCAGCTTTCTCCCAACCTAAAATGCATATAAAGCTTAATTAACCAACACCTAACAAGTGGATTAATGACATTAAATGACTGATCTAGTTATTTCAAAAATGTTGTAGCTGAGTATTTTTAAGACAAACGGTAACGTGGAATTATGTACATTTGTGTATATGAGAATTACCTGACACTGCTTCCTCTGCAACTTTTGCATGCTGTTTGACTAGATTATCCTTGTTATTTAGCTCTGAATAAACTGAAGATAGCTTTACTTCCAAAGTTTTTATTTGATTCTCCAAGTTTACAACTTGATCGTCCAATCCAGACATACGAGTATATGACTCCATGGATATTTGAACATAGTTTTTATTTTTGCTGTTGTCTTGCTGAAAAAGTCAAAGAAAAAAACAAGGCAAGTGAGAAATTTAGCAAGTGACTTCATGTAAAAACCTTCTCCCTCCTGAACCTATGAAAAGAACAAAATACCTGATCTACATGTGCCACCGATGACAAGGTTGAAACAACAGATTCATAAGCAGGAACATGTTTCTCATCCTCAACCTTGATGCTTTTATCAGATGGTTTTTTCTTCCAGAGCCATCCCCGACGGTCCATCTCAAAATTCTACCCTACCCACATCATTTGACTATCAGGTAAGAAGCATTTCATATTATTGTTATTATAATAAATAAATTCGAACCACAGAAACCAGCCACAGAAACACTTTATAATAAAAAAAATTGTCATTGTTGTAACATGTCATCAAATCAAATTACACCATGCAACAAAATTGTGGTTTTTCCATCCACATTATAGTATTGCACAATGATATTTTTTTTTTTCTTTAACATGTTTCTCTGAATGATTGAAGGTAAAAGGTGAAGGAACTTCAAATTCTGTTATTTTTGTTTGTTTTATGTAAGCTTTCTGTTAGTAGTTTTAGTAAGTTATTCCAGTTATATAAGGTTGTTATTGAGTCCGTACCCTGTTGCTATACACAGACTTTGTTCAATTTCAAACTCAATTCTCTATTCAAATGATGTTATTCAGTTTATTTCCCTTTTCTTCTATAATATCAATCACAGCTAAACTGTTCTGTTTTGTGTATTCTTTATCAGCATTACCATCGCCCTAAGAAGCTAGTGTAATTTATGTAGTCTGCTAACATGAAATATTTGAATGAAAAAAAAAACTAGTCTGATATATTGGAACTGTGAATCCGTGACATTAACCACTTTCAGCATTTACTCTCGTTTAAATTTAGTTTAAAACAAAATCAACTACCTCGTGAACTTCAAAATCCAACAGAAAGAACCCCAGAGCCAAACAGCATTAACAAAGTAGAATGTACTAACTACAACTACCTCAGGTCCAACAAACATAACTTTTGCAATAGATAAGTTGGCACACTGATACAACACACAACACGGAGCAAGAAATGGACAGAGAGAAAAAGAAACTTACCCGGAAAGAAGAAAGAAGAATGAAATTTCTTGAGTTAGTGTGATGGAAATAACAAAAGCAGAAGGACAATGAGGATTGGATTTGAATGGGTGTGCTGGCTCCTGAAGGCCTCAAAGAGTGAGTTAAGTGTTTGACTTGGAATGTGAAGAGAGACAGAAAAAGGAGAAGAGGAGCGGGGGTTAAGGTATGAACTAATGGCCAAATGTGCGCGTATGCGGTCACTGTTTAAACGCTCCTGGGCTCCACCTCGATAAAATAAAATAGTAATTTGAAAAAAACTTCTATAAAACGAGAAGGTGACGAATGAACGTCATAGTCAACACAACACCTATTTGGGTGTTATCGATTTTGTTTTAAGCGGATAACAATCCGTATTTGAACGATGGAAAGTATTTTAGCTATCTCTGATGTCGTTTTGTGTTTCTTTCTCCACCTTCGCTGTTGTCGTTTTGTCTTTCGTTTTCCACCTTAGCTGTTGTCGTTTAAGTGGCGCAAACAAAGCTTAGTTTGGCATTGGGAGGCGCGAATTCCCACATCCACTTCAACGAATAGAGTTTTTTGTCCAATTGCACCTTTGCAGTATCTGCGCGAATTTGAATATCTGCTAATGTCTGATGGACTATTGGGTTGTTGTTTTGTTTTGTGGAGGCTATAAATGCATGATGTGTACTTCCTTTCTGTGTGGTATCACATGCACTTTCTTATCTGCATAAGCCATATTTAGCCAACCCCACCCTTCTTCAAAAGTGCTCTGCTTTCTTCTCTTTTATAAGAAAAATAATTACTACACTTCTTATTTCTTTAACTACTTTTATTTTATTTATTAATGTTTTCTTAAACATCTTAATTTTAATTAATATTCGACCTCTAATTACATCATTTATAGAATGTACATTTTCTAAAAAAATATTAAAATTTTCTGATGTCATATCTTTCTTTTATAATGATACCTCATGTAATACTATCTTTATGTTGATGCTATAATTTGTGCAATGCAAACAAAAACCGTTACAAGATCTCAAAAGGCAGAATATTACTGTGAATGTAAAAACGGTTACAGCATATTGAATATAGGTCATAAATATTTAATTTGGGTAATAGAATTTGCAGCTTCAATATTATATTTTATGTTTATTTTTTTAAGGTGACATTAATAATATCTATAATTCGATTTTAAAATATTAATTTTAATTTTTTTGTTATTGATTATTGTGAATTTTTTTCTTATTGTGGAATATTTTAATATAAAGGTTACTTTTGATAAAAAAAATAGTTTTTATTCCTAAGTGTCTTATTTAAGACCTCCAGCATAATTAAATGAAAACATTATAAGACTAAACTTTTAAAATGATAATTTTTGTGTATAATTTCTGCATTGAAAATACTCTTGTAAAGAAAACACTCTTATAGATGTACCATTTGAATTCCATTCTTAAGTACCAAACACAACTATTATTGAGTGATAATAACATGAAGAAGGAAATTAATAGATTCAGATTATTGGTTAAAATTGTATGAATTAAGTTTATTTTGAAATCCAAACGAATAATTAAATGAAATACATGCTAATAAAAACACTTCAAACACAAACTTGTTTTTAAAAGTTTTCATCCAATTTATTTTATGTGAAGTGTATTTGACAATATTTTAAATCAAAATTTGATTAATTTGACCGGTTTAAAATTTTATTGACAAAATTTACTTATTTGGTAAATTTCTTTAACATTAAAGAATTTATTTTTGTTGTATATGGTTTATCACTTCAGTTTCAAAATTTAATTCACACAACATTAAAGTATGTAAAATTATTATTTTTTCTTTAAAAGTATAGGATAACATCGAAATCTAAGTCCGAACATAGAATTTAAAAAAGAATAGTGGACACTTACAGCATCATAAGGCAATAATAATTGATTTTTCTTTATCACATCTATCTTTTTGTCGGTTAAACCAGCTTTTGTATATGATAATAATCAAATAAAAAATGTTATATTAAACAAATTATTAACATCATGACGTCCTTTTCTATTTTTTTTATTTGAAATGATCATTAATTTAAAACACGTAGAAACATTTAAATATAACGAAAAATTATAATATTAACGCACAGTACATAAACAACAATAAAAAATACATATATAGAGTGTTTTAACTAAACATGTCAGCGAAATTAAACCACTAACATATCCTATAAAAAGGAGGCCTTATGTAAACTAAAATCATGGGGTGCAAGAAGAAATGACCCACTAGACATTCCTCTAAAGCCCATTTCTGCACTTATTGGGCTCATGTGATATCGACCCGATCTTAAAAGTTAATAAGTCCAACGTCTATCAGAGCAAAGCCGAAACCCTAGGCTCCGATCCATTTTTCTTCCATCGGAGCGGCGAACACACACACACACATAGGTGAGTTGAAATGGGAAGGGTAATTCGCGCTCAGCGTAAGGGTGCGGGGTCTGTTTTCAAGTCCCACACCCACCACCGCAAGGGTCCGGCCAGGTTCCGCAGCCTCGACTTCGGCGAACGCAACGGCTACCTAAAGGGAGTGGTCACCGACATTATCCACGATCCCGGTCGCGGCGCTCCACTTGCCAAGGTTACATTCCGTCATCCCTTCCGCTACAAGAAGCAGACGGAACTCTTCGTCGCCGCCGAAGGTCTCTACACTGGACAGTTCGTCTACTGCGGCAAGAAGGCCACCCTCGTTGTTGGCAACGTCTTGCCCCTCCGATCCATCCCCGAGGGTGCCGTCATCTGCAACGTTGAACACCATGTCGGCGATCGCGGCGTCTTCGCCAGAGCCTCCGGTGACTACGCCATTGTTATCAGCCACAACCCCGATAATGACACATCTAGGTTACCACTCGTGCTTTTCTATTTTTCACTCAGGATTATTGTTTTTGGATTGTTTTGTTTGCTTTCGTGATTCAAAATCCGTGTTTGAGAAGTGGGTCTATTGCTTTGCGTAATGGTGGTGGTTTATTTATTTTCTACTGTTAACTAAGTGAATTATATTTTGTAATATTGTAGAAAATCAGGGAAGTGAAAGCTTAGTATTTACTTAAGGATTATGGATGGATAGTGTCGAGATTTCCATCGAATGTATTTGTAGCAGAAAATACGAAAAAGAAATGAAATGAACTTTAGCTTATGGTAAGTTAAAAAAAGTAGTTTTTAGAGAAGTTAATATTATTGAGCTTGCACAAATTAGCTAATAGATGAATTTGTTTCTGCTTTAAGTGGGTACAAAGATGGTAACCAGCCTATCTGATTCTTATTTTAAGCGAGTTATATGCTCAAATACCAAATTAGGAGTTGATAATCTGGAAGATATATGAATAATTCTGTATGTTTATGTAATAGCTATCGTTTTGATCATTTTAGTGGAGTTGGATTTTGTAAAGTGGATGTCTGCTCTATGGAAAACTTTGCAAGGGTTTGAATGCGTCTTTGCACTCTGTTGGCAGGATCAAGCTTCCTTCTGGTGCGAAGAAGATTGTGCCGAGTGCATGTAGGGCAATGATTGGGCAAGTTGCAGGTGGAGGGAGAACTGAGAAGCCTCTTCTTAAGGCTGGTAATGCTTACCACAAGTTTAGAGTGAAGAGGAACTGCTGGCCTAAGGTGCGTGGTGTGGCTATGAACCCAGTTGAGCATCCTCATGGAGGAGGTAACCACCAGCACATTGGGCATGCTAGTACTGTCAGGCGTGATGCTCCTCCTGGCCAGAAGGTTGGTCTCATTGCTGCCAGGAGAACTGGTCGTCTTAGGGGGCAAGCTGCTGCCACTGCTGCTAAAGCTGACAAGACTACTTAAGAAGGAGATTGTTACAGATTTGCTTAATTACAAATTTTCAAATTTTGTTTCTTTGATAGTTTATGTTCAACTTTTGGCTTTTATTTTGAACACCATTTCTACCATTAATATGAAGCTTGTAATGTGCGGTGTTTTGTACTTGATGGAGACCTATTCAATCCTTCTGTTTGTCAATCATTTGGAAATGTGTTAGGTTATATATATTTTATTCTCGGTAGTCAATCTTTCTACACAATGTCGAAGGAAATGGAAGGAGGATTGAGGGGACTGAAAGAAATCTTTTGTGGAGAAGCGTAAATGGTAGAAATAGAATAACATTGGTGAGATGGAATCATATGTGTTGCCTTAAAAGTTAAGGTGGGTTGGAAATCAAAGACCTTAGGATCTTGAACCAGGCCATTCTTGCTAAGTGGAGCATCACAAGGAATGCATATGGGTGGAGGTTCTTGAGCCAGAGCATGTCTGGTGGACGAGGAACTTGAAATTTGAATGAATTACTACATATATATGTTTATTTGGTGAAGAGACCTAAAAAAATGGTGTGGTAGGAATTATCATGGTTCAATGAGTGTGTTAAATAGAGGTTGGAAGTGGTGAAAATTTGAGGTTTTGGAAATATATGTGGGAAGGAGGGAGTTGTCTTGCCTCTTTACACATACAAGACTTTTCTTAATTCAGAACAAAAATAAGAAGTTCTATCCAATAATTTGGGAAGATGGGTAGCAGAGAATTATTTAGGAGAGAACAAAAATAAGAGGTCCTTCTTTTCTTTAAATCATGATTTACTGAGGATAGTGTTATGATTATTTGGATTAACACAAAATTATTGCAATGCATTGTATCAGTTTCTTTAATGTTTTTTATATTAATACTAAATATTTTGTTTAAAAACATTATAAGTTAAATCATTTGTATATTTTGTAGGTTTTGCATCATTTGTAAAATTGAAAGGCTGATGTATATTCACTTATATATAATTTTTTTTAAATTATTCATATTTAAATTAATATAGAGATTTTTCATTCTGGTTCTAAATAGAACCAAAAATAATACAATAAATATAATGCATATTCATAATATTTTAATAATTAATAAATACTTAGATATCATAAACGTATACTATCTTACTCTCATCAGTCCTTCTTATAAGATATAATTAAATAAGGATTAAAAAAATTAATTAGTTTAGCTAGCAACGTCAATAAATTTGTCCAAGACATAATGGTGTATATTTTTATTTTTAAATATTATTATTACTATTTTTAATGTCTTTAATATCTTTCATGATTATTTTTATTTACAAGTAAAGTTTTCAAACTTCATTTTATACCAGACAAAGTAAACTTTGAAACAACATAAAACAATCATTCAGTTTATTTATTATTGTTGAACTTGGACCAAAAAAAAAAAACTCATAATTAAAGATATTTTTTAAAAATAATTAATATTTAGTAGATATTATAAATTAGAGGTTTTTCAAAAGAGTCAAACATACTTATATTTCAATAAACATGTTTAATGATAAATATGTACATATATATATATATATATATATATATATATATATATATATATATTAATTTAAAAA
>Ga0209489_104091_pt1 | contig 27368 bp, 15 predicted proteins | sample SiratrowhiteBW_FD_187527 | JGI IMG/M metagenome (GOLD analysis project Ga0209489, IMG submission 187527) | Root nodule microbial communities of legume samples collected from California, USA - Siratro white BW (SPAdes) (version 2) | ecosystem: Host-associated > Plants > Roots > Nodule | place... | reverse complement strand
ATATATATATATATATATATATATCTTGTTTTAGTATAACTTCGAGATTGTTGTTTAATTTATACAACAAGATTAAACTGTTTTTTTATTAGAGATATTATATAGCCTCTTATGTAATATGTTCTTTTGTAGCTTATAGATTTGTTCTCTCCTTAACATAAAAAAAGATTTTAGTATTAAAGATGAAAAATATTTATAAAAAGATATATTTTACTACTAAATTTATTATTTTTAATTGCAAAACATTTCATTAAACTAAATAAACTACTCGGTTAAGTATAATCAAATGGTACAAAATGGTATTAACTTAATTAGCAAATTTGAGTCCAAGTGTTAAGTGTGTACTAAAAATTCTTTGTAATCTTAAAAAAAAAAAAAAACTCAATTAAGTGATAGTAATATATATTTTTAAGGAAGTGATACCAACCTCTTATCACAAAAAATATCAAAAGGTTAGATCATAAATGTAATCATGTAAGTTAAATTAAAAAAAAAAACATATTTTATTGAGTTCCACTGTAAAGCTTAATTACAAAAATCGTTTAAAAAAATGTATAAAATTCTTTAAAACCTTTTCTAAACATTCCCTCGGAAAAGAAAAGCTTCGCAATTAAAATTTTATCTTATGATAATAAATTGATATTTTTAAGTTAATCCAAATAAACTTAGGCCAGGAAGCTTCGCAGATTATCCACAATGTCACATTTCGAACGTACAACCACATCCATTCACCCATTACCCAATACAATTTTGTTGATTTTTAAATTTAAGTAACTCGAAAAAATTATCGAAAAAAATGTTTTTCCAATAAAATTTGTTTACATAAGTTAAAATGTTGATTTTTGTAAATGAAGTGATAAAAAGACCCATTTAAAATAAATAAAAAACTTAGAGAATATTCTTAAATTTGATGTAACTAGAGATATTGTTTCAACTATAAGAGAATAAAAAACCTTAAAGTAATATTCTCGCATTTAAAATAATAATAATCTACATCCTTTTAAAGAACTATTCTATATACCAGCTAGGAGTCTATGAGTATGGAAAATATACAATAATAATAGTAGTACTTGACTTGAGAAATTAAAGGTGGAAAGTTAAAGTTCAACTACCTTCTACTTTGATTCCTTGTAAGCTATCATGAACTTGGTTTGCCAACCACCACTGAACCAATTCCATTCATAACATGTCATGTCAAAAACAGTATAAACAAAAGCATCATAATATATGTACATATTATTTTTCTATTTTACCTTTTAATATATAAACATTTTATTCTTTAACTACTGCAAAATTGCCACATTCCTGTAATAACTGTATTCAGTTATTTATTTATTTTTTTATAAAGAAATTACACACTCTCTTGTATCTTAAGTGAGTTGTGTTTCTCCTTTTCTTTTTTCTTCTACTTGTGTTTCTGCTTTGGTGTGTTAATGGGTTTATTATGAAGATTAAACCGATAATTGTATATAAATTAAAAATTTCCTTACTTTTTATATAACATGACACAATGCAAACGCAGACACGTGTTTCACTATAAATAGTATCAGTAGTGATGAGAAGTTTAGAATCATACAATGAATTGATAAAAGGGTCAATTATAATTATACTTCATTGTGTTATCTTAAATCACGTTCACGTTTTCTTTATAATGATAATTATTTTCTTTGCACAGTGTAAGGATCATATTTTAAAAACTTAAGAAATTGTATACATAATATAAAAAAATTGGTATGTAAATTACACAATGTCTAAAGTTTTTTGGAAAACAGGGGAATATAATTCAAGAAAGTTTAAAAGAATTGTCTGTGTGGTTTACTTTGGACAATAATAGTCCTGAAACTCACCTTGTCTCGTACAAGCTTGTATCACTCAAAATTAGGTAATGTTGCGATTTTAGTAATGCCAACTGTAGAAAAATATGCAGTGGGAGTTTTATTATTTAAACTGAAAAAGTAAAGTAGCACGTGAGTTCGTCATTTATCTTTTTTTATCATTTTCATCTACATACATTTTAAATTATATAAAATATAGGATATATTGTTAGAAATTCATACTATTATAAATGAGTAGGATATATGGTTAGAAATTCATAGTATAATATATAAATGGGTCATCTCACAGATTAATTTTATAGGATTGAGTTTGTTATATACTTGCTTATTAATATATCGTATTCGAGTCAAGTTTTTTAACATTGTTAAATTACTTATAAATATTTAATTTCATTTTTAAAGCAATCAATCGGTGTCATCCTCACGTAAGTATGTTTGGGTGTATTTTTTTAATAATCATTTTTAAAGAAAAAAATTACAAGTTAAAGTTAATTTTGTATTAAATAGAAAAAAAAAGTACATAATTGTTTTTACAAATTAGTTCATCTATATACTAATATTAATTTATTGAAAAAAAAATATGTTTCTTTTATAGAAGAACTCAAAATCCATAGCATTATCATTTTCATTGTTTGAATTGGGATGGAGGTTACAATAAAATAGTCAATTGTTTTTCACATCCAGGAAAGATATGTTTCAAAGGAATGAAAAAATTATGTGACACATAACATAACTCTGTCACTATTCATAATAGATTATTATCTTACATTAATTGATGAAATATTCATCATTCTGTTTCTCAGTACTATAAATTCACTCACCAACTTGTGTTTTTTTTTTTTTTCTTCTTCCAAATAGAGTATTTGTAATCTATTCAGATGTTTCCAGTTCTTATGATTTTCCACTGTCATTCTCCAATCTCTATGAGGCACTACATTGAATTGAAACATGTAAATACATCATAAACAATCTCTTGAATCTAACCAAATAGAAGGGTTGAGATGATGATGAGATTGACATTAAATTGGAACATAACATAAAAGTTGAAAAGAGAGACAAAGGAAGCAACTCTTATTTGCACACTGCATTGCATGCAGAAGCAGAGGGGGGCCAAGCCCAGTTGCAGACCCTTCCATTTTTCTTCTCTCAGTAATCCCAGTTTGCCACGTGTCACATCTCATTGGAACAACCATGACACGTTGTCTCAGCCCAATTACAGTCCGACAACCTTCCTCAACCTCACAAAGGGACATTCACTACATCCCAAACAATCATTTCAATCATAAAATAAATTAAAATAAATTAAAATATTAAATCCTAAGTGTTTGTTTCCATACTAATTCCTAAGTTCATTCAGATGAATCCGTGTACTCATCCAAATCTGATATTTTCAGTACTGTGTCAGGTACCTCATCAAATACTACTGAAAATTATCATCAGAATGTATTGAGACATATTTAAAAGAAATTGCTGTGTTCAAATGACATTTCTTTAAACAGTTATTTATGTCATTTTAAAAGTTGTTGTTTATCACGATTTGTTGTAAAGAGATTTTTTATCTTTACTTTTTTTTGTTTTAATTAATTATTCAATGAAATAACTTACATATACTATTACAATATTTCGTTATTTTCAAATTAAAAGTAGGAACTGATGTGCCCATATTACTTTTGGGTTAGACTTTCATCCTACAGATTACATATACAAAATTCTGACAGTGTTTGAGACCGTTGAAAACAGAAAAGAAAGAGAGAAGTAAAAGAAAAGTCTGTCTTTAATTTGACAGTAAATAAAATATGTTTTTAACCACAGATTTTTGGTCAAATATAGTCATTTTCTCACAAAAATTATTAATATATAGATATACTAGCAAATACACATATTACATTTTTATTATGTTAAAATATATACAATTTTAGTAATTTTATAGTTTTATTAAAAATAAAAGAATAGAAAAATATATAGTTTTATAAAAATAGTATTAAAAATTTATACAATCGTTGTTTTAGAAAAAGAAACTATTTTTAATTATTTTAAAATAAATATATTTATTTTATTAAATAAATAGATAAATAAATTTATATTTATTAAAAAATAAAATTAGCTAATTAAAAGATTGACATCGAAATAATATATTCAATTTATATAATAACTCGTGAAAACATATGGGTTACTACATTAAAATGTGAATAATTAATTACAAAATTAAAAATAATATAATTTAAAGTATATACACATAGATGACATAAACTAGTTAACAAATGTATTCTCTTCATACATTAGTATAATTTATATATAATAATATAGTTATAATATTATCTTTTAAAAATTTGAGGGTCAAACAAAATAAAAATAAAAAATTAGAAAGAAGATGAAACCTATCCCTGTCTGTCACCCTCTCTCTCCAACAAAAGACAGTAAATTTAATACTTTTGAAAAAACCTAACTAATAAACTCATGTAGTGTGTTACTCCCCAGAATCTTTTTCCATTTACGAAAGCACTTTTCTTTCACTGCAACACTCACACCAAACCGTGGATTTCACCCACACCACCATCCATGCGATAATCCTGAGAACAAGAAAAGCTTTCTCCTTTGCTCTCATGGCTTCCTCCTGCCGCGGCTATTCCAAGGCCCAAATGTGCTTCTTCAAGATTCTCCGCATAATTTCCTCCACTCCACCCTCCACAGAACACCAAGAGCATGAAGAAGAACACGAAGAACAAGAAGAACCCTTCCCCACCAAAGGGGTAGGCATCGATTTGAATCTCAGATTCTCTTCCCTCACGGAATCCGAATCTTCTAGAAGCGACAGCATCGAAGAAGAACAAGAAGAAGGGCTTTTATTTCCAGAGAAGAGCGTTCAACTTTCAGAGAAACTCGACAGCAACAACAACAACGAAGTTAACGACGTTCAAACGGCGTCGTTTCAGGGGCGCGATAGTAATTGTCTCGATTTGCTCATAGAAGCGGCGAGAGTGGTGTCTGGAAAAGACGAGTCTGACTCGGAAGAAGAGAGGGGACTCGGTCCCAAGTTAACGACTCAGAGAGCGAGTCAGGAGAAACGGAAGGAGAGGTGGCTGCTTGTTGATATATACGGCGACCCTTTGGAGGAGAGAGAACCGGTGGTCCGGTCCAAGCGAGGGAGGAACCAAGCGCTGCCGTACCGGTTCAGAGACTCGGTGGTCGAACCGTTGAAACGCGCCACTCGTTCTCAGAGACCGCCGTCAACCTCACACCTCACGAAACGACTTCTTAGATCCTCGTCCACAACGTAAAACGGTAAAGCTTATTATTCCTTTTCTATTTATTTATTATTTATTTATTTATTTATCACTACCATTGTCATTATTATAGCAAGTAAAGCTAGATTTCTCGTCCAAAAAAGTCTGCGTCACGTAAGGGAAAACTAAAGTGCTTCCGATGAAAACTGACACAGCTTTTTCAGATTTTTTTTTTAATTAATTAAGTGGCGTTTACCTAGGCATCGAAAATAAGAATGGAAGAGTTGCTAAAGTGGAACACGATAGACATAGGTTTCGCATGTTGTCGTCATGTTTAGTAACACCAAATTATCGTACTAAAAGAGTTACAGATTATAAATAATTTTACCTCATTATTACATCTTCTCGTAATATTTTTTCTCATGAAGAAAAAAAATGTGAAGTAAATTTTGGATTAAAGCTTCAATAATTTAAAATGTTAGTGTGTTTGTTTTGAAGCATGAATGCATGGTCATGTTTGACTGATGTTTGTTCCGGAAACGCGTTTGAAGCTACGATACGGAAGTGATTTTGGAAATCTGATAAGAGGCGACATGAGGAGTGTAACTGTGAGAATAGGGGAGACAAAGAAACACGAGTTGTGGCTGCGAAATGCATGTGTTTTAGTTATTAGTTCTATTTATTTGATCTGCGAGAACAATGTATGTTGTCGGCTTCAAACTTCACACATGGAAAAAAAGTAAGGTAGAAAAAAAGGGTTTTTATTTTTTGTTCTTGGACCTTGGTTATTGTGTTACAACTTACAAGGTACGACCCCCCAAACTGCTATAACTTTCGATTGTGAACACTGCCAATTGTGCAGTTTAGGGAATTGAATTCGATTCAATGGTCTCTGCATGTGATGTGATGTGACAGAAATATTGGACTATGATTTATTTCTTTCTTTGGCAAGTGGGGTGTTGTGTTGCTTCAATTTACAATTTTTTTTTTCTGTTTTTCTTCCATAAAAATCATAATCACATATTACATCTAATGAACATGTACACTTGTTTAATTAGCTCCAACATTGGGTAATATTAATGAAAATATGGAATTATAAATGATTTAATAATCATTCTGAAGTCAAACACTTTGAGTTACAAACTTGGAATTATAAATGATAGCCAAAGATTCTCGACAATGAACTTGCTCAATTTAAGGTAAAGCAAATAAAACCATGCATACTCAATTTTTTTTCTATCTTTTTCTCATACCCTTTTCATGGCAACTTTCCCTTTTCTGACTTGAGAACCAAACACTTCAAAATTCTATTTCTTTTGCCATTCCCTCAGTCCTTATCTTTCATGATTTACACTCTATGGACACATAGTTTCCCTTTCTCTGTCACATTCATGGCTTAGGTCATTATGACTCACTGTTTTCAGCAAATTTTTGTTATGCATTAACCACCATTGCAGCCAAGTCAAGAGACCCACCACGTTATATTCACTGCATTTGCTTATGTTACTACACACTTGAATATGATGTGTTTTGCCTTCGTTTTTGAAATGTTATTTTCTCACATAAATTTCTCTGACCCTCCATTTATGGTTATGTAAAATCAATAGTTTTAATATCAATTAATAAGATTGCTTTTTATAGATTCATTCACATATCACACTAACTTCAGGAAGATAGAATATCTAGAAAATGTAATTTGTTTCATATTTAGTTTCCGAATTTACTTGAATTTAAATAGTTCTTGAAATTGGAGAGTAACAAGGTTGGACACATTGGTTTTATTTGTTAAATGCCATATTGGCACACACATATTGGTCTATTGCTGACAATCTATCCATGGAGAGATTTCTATGTAGTTCTTGAATTTATATAACATTATCACTTTAGTTTTTGAAATTGTGTGTGATATTGAAGATTGTTGGTCAATTTGTTCACTACATATGCAATAAAAAACATCAAACAAGCCAATGTTTCACATTAAAACCCACATGGCAGACCATTCACAGAAATCATTTTAACAATGTCATTTTCATTGTTCACCTTCCCACTATTTTATTAAAAAAAAAATGTCCCTAGAACCCTACTTTTAAGAGAAATTAAGCTTTTTGCTCTTGTTTGTTGTTCTGTCTTTTCCTTCTTTTTTATTTTAATGATATATAAATATTAAAATATAAGTGTTTAAATTAGTTATTTTAATAATTATGAATATAACAAAACTGATTCTGTACGAAAATATAATATATGTAATGTGACAATGTGTCTGCTCCCTGTAATAACATGAAATTATAAGGGTGGTATTTCACTATTGCAGAAAAGAAAATAACGCAACTTCACGTAACCATTGTAGCATGTAATAATAATACAATGACATTTTTTAAATAAGAATGTTATATATATACTATATTGTTAGTATAATAATATAATATGCACATATTAATGGTAGATGAAAAATGTAATATGTACATATTACATTTGTTTAAATACTAATCAATTTAGTGTATAATGGACATTAGGACAAATTTTTTTTTCTTATGTCATAGTTGTTACTTTTATCAAGACTCTCTAATGAATAATATTTTTTTTTCTTTCATGAAAATTGTTGTTGCTAATATCACTTCCACATTGGGGAACTAACACAATGTGATCTTTCATGGCAAAGGTTCCTAACCCTTTCCTCCCTCCACCTGACCTCTCCTCGTGTCTTTTCCTCTTGCCGTTGTCACTCCTCCCACATGAACACTTTCAAGTTAGTATAATTTGTTCATTTATAATTATTTTACTATTTTCATATTGGAGTTACATGTTAATTAGTGCTATTATTTAGTTAGTTATTATTAATACTCCAATTTTGATTATGTTAGGTATATCATGCAAATATAGTTTGAGTTATATTAGAAATTTAGAACCCTTTAGTTAATATGACTTGTCATTTAGTTATTTATTAAAATGTATGTTATTTGACTTATTAGTTTGAAAGAATTGTATTTTTTCATTATAAATTTGTATGTGTTCTTATTGATCTTCTCTAGTGTGAAATTTTTATATTCTTATTGTGACACGTGAGAAAGTCACATAAATAAAGGAAATTTTGTTGAATTTTCTTTAGAGAAGAAGTTAGATAATGTAAGTGAAACTTAATTTTTTAATTTGCTATTTAGATCAAATATTATTTTTTTATTGAATCTTAAATTGTTTAATTAAAAAAATTGGAGATATTACATTTCTTTAGCACTGCATTGATCTTTTCAAGTTATGTCTTGTATTAAACTTTGATAAAATTATAATGTACTAATTTCCATACTTGTTTTTTAGTGCATAATTGATTATTGAAGGTTTAAATTTACCTTTTTTAATATACTGTATATGAAGATTATTATCAAAATCTAAAACACAAGGAATATTTTTTAAAAAGTTAATAAAGATAAAAAGAAAATATCTTTCTGAATGAGATATGATTACACTTTCAAATAAAAAGGAGATATCCATGCATAAAATGTCAACTTGCCATTAGAAGACAGAGAAAATAAATATTGTATTTGATGGTATGAAATACAAGAAAATACATGCTTGATCTAATAATATAATTTTATATCACGTAGAAAAGAGTTTGAAGTATGTAGTGTCTAAAGTGAATTATTATATTATAAGATTTAAAAATAATAATTGTACAGTGATATCACCAAAAAAGAATTATTTTGTAAAGTTAGTATGGTATCTTTTGATCATGTCAAGATTTACGTGTTTAATTGATAATATCAATGACAAGATAAACCTTACGGCCCATGTGGTTCACTGCAACTATTTACGAAGAGAGATGGATATTAAAAAAAAGCGAAGAAAGTTCAAGATTTAAGGAATTAAAAAATAATAAAAAGCTAAAAGTCAATACCAAATTTTACTGTAGTCTTTCTTTGCAGTGATGTGAAGATTTGCAAAGATCAATTTTTTTATAATTAATTTTATATAATATAATAATAAAATTTATTCATAAATTTAATAAAATTATAAAATAATAATAAAAATAAGATAATTATAAAAATTAAATACTAATAATATTACTATTAAAAACTAATAATAATAATAATAATAAGATCACAAATAATAATTAAAATTAGAAATTATAATAAAATTCAAAATAAATTTATATAATAATAGTATTAATAATAATAATTTAATTTTAATTTCAAAATAATTATAATTTTATAATTCTATCAATAAAAAATAATAATTTATTAATCACATCCAACAATTAATATTTTATTTTTAATCATTTTTAATTTTATAATTTTATTAATTAAAAAAATTAAAATATTTATCACATCTATCAAATTACTCATTAGTTTTTCATTTAAATCTTATTATTTTTTCTTAATCCAAATAACTTAACTTTTATATACTTTGATCTCAAATTCATTTCTTCAAATAATTTCTCTCAATTAAACAAAATATTAGATAACTTGCTAACAGAGTGTGATGGATTGTTATATGGTAAAACTTATTCATCATAATAAAAAATAATAATTCTTTATATTGTAGTTGGAAATGATATAAGAAACTTGGAATTTGTTACACTATAGGTTACATGCACTCTGATTAATATAGTATATTAACTTTTTACATGAGTTATAAACTAGCGTAGAAATGTAGAGATGTTTCATTTCTTTCAATAGTGACATATATCAATGCTTCAACCAATCAATATATAGTTTTAATATAAAACATCTTTATTCTAACAGTGTATCATATAATATCTCATATCGACTTAATCAAATAATCAAGGTGAATTATAATTAATTACTTTTTAATAAATGAAATATATATTTTTTCATATTATTCAATAAATTAAATATTTTTTTGTTTTACAAAATGGGATTTCATGTTTAATTAAAATATGTCAAAAATATTCAAAATTGGGTTTATATATAAATATTATAAAAATAAGAATCGGCTATAGAAAGAATTATTTGGATGTAATTTCTCTAATATTATATGTTCTAAACTAAAAGTCGATCAAATATTAAATAACTATAAATTTTAATTAAAATATTTCATAACCATTAAAATCATTTTTTTATTTTAATAAAAACTTATAATAACAATAAAAGTTAGAGAATAAGTTAGTTAGATATACACTTCTCTCTATTATGAATTTTAAAGATGCAAACAATTTGTTATTTTTTAAACTTAAGCATGCAAAATTTAGAGTAATGACACTAACCATAGAACAAAGATAAGAAATATTCTAATAAATTGACTTGGTTATGGACCTCTGAAAATTTTATATTTTTAGAACTGCGAATCATACTAATTCGAAAAAAAAAAAAATAATAAAATTAAAAAAAAAAACGAACAGAGAAATATTTTATACCAAAAAACAGGTTTGTTCTTTATTACACGGGTACCTGTGTTTTATGAAATAAATTTTGGGGAAAAATAAAAATGTGACAAAAGGAAAATTACAAGTTTTATCTTCCCTTCAAGTTATAATATTTATGAATTTTCATGTGTCCTTTATTAGTTTTCTATTAATAATAGTAATTTTTTTTTACTACACGAATTTGTGCTGAACCTATTGATTTGATTTTCTGGTTCAAACAGTAATACCAAGCACACCGGCCCAACAAACCCTACAAACAATGTGAATTAGGCAATTACTTCCTCCACCCTATCAATTCAAACCTGCACCCCATCAATTTCGAAAATACCTTAAATACCTTTGGTATTTTTATTTCAAACGAAGAGCTTCATGAAAGGGGATATTTTCAGAACCTGTTTTCAGAATATCCTTTCTAGAATGCAAATTTTACATTTTAAACTATTTTTCTGAAAAGTAAACTTTATATTTTAAAAAGGATATTTTGAAATGTAAAGTTTATATTCTTGAAACATATTCTAGAATGAGCAATTTGACTTCTCAAATAGGAGTTTTGGAATATAAATTTTCCTTCTGAAATATACTTTTTAGAATGTAAAATTCACCTTTCAAAAAATATATTCTGAAAAACGTGAAAAGGATATTCTGAAAACAGATCCCAGAATTCTATATCAAAAAACATATTCTAAATCCATAGGTTATTGAACTATAAACACAGGACATTTCAGTCATTTCCTTCTGTTACTGGGGTGCGTGTTCAAAAATAACATAATGTAGGGAGCAGTTCCATGTGAATTAAGCTCGCCGGTCCAATAAAATTATTTCATTTTGTAAATTCCTTCGGTTTTATATACACTATTTTTCTTATATATAGATTGATTTTTATGGTGAAATAAAATAAATTTTCAGCACAATTATATAAAAAATATATAATTATAATCTGCTATAACAATAACCGATTATAGATATTAGATCTGATGGGAGAAACTTCTTTGTAATCATCAATAAAAATATTGACAAGAAAAAATCAGTATAATTTTTTTTATATTGCCATGTTTAATCTTGTTTTTAAATGTGAAATGATTTCTTAAAATTATTGTTTCATATCAATATGTATGTTTAATGAAACAATCATTATATGAAAAAACAAAAATTTTACCCTATGTTTGTTTAATGTATTATACAAAGTTTAATGTCCAAGATCTAGTAAGCTTAGATTTGTATAAACTAAGATGTGTCATGTCAAGATCAAACACAATTCGAGATGTATTCGATATTATATCAAGTATTCATCAGGTATCTAAAATGACTAATATACTTAATTATGATAATTAATCATCTTAAGTTATTCATTCTATCAAAATTAATCTAGAAGGTTTTAATCATTCAATCCTATTATTAACACTGCGTGAAGTCGCTTATAGATAATAGGACACCGTATGATGAAAAAAATATTTTTAACAAACTCTCAAACTCTTTGAATGCAGAGTACTAACTTGAGTGTTAGATAACCTTTTGTAAGGTCTTCTGCGATAGAAGACCGACTCGCCAACTCTGTGTCGCAAGGGAGAACCGAGACCCTAACATAAGGTAAATGTAACAATTTTGTCATCCCTATCGAAACAAGGCCAACTCTCCCACTCGGCTAAGACACGAAGATCAACTACTTAAGATTAAAAGCTACCACATAGGATTTCTTAAAAAATTTAAAGTGAATCGTAACCTCAACATAAGACTAATATCTCCTCTTGAACATTGAAACACCTATCATATTTATTAGATAATTAACATCTCTTGATCAAAATAATTAACATATCTTGATCAAGTGTATAAAACATTTAGTGAAGGACAAGACCAAATTCTAAATATAAGATTGAGATTAAGTACTTAAAGAAAAAGTGACGTGTCTAATCATATAATATAAGAAAGACTCCTTCAATATCTATACAAGAACATTTAATACGTTTGTTATAAAAATAAATAATTTTAAAATAAAAATCTTATATTATTTTTAAATAAGTGTGTTTTTCATATTATTTGATAAAAAATAATTATTTTAAGTTGAATCAAATTTGTCATTAACCTTTCGTGCTGCCATAGATGACTTCATTATAAGTTTAAATAAGTGGGTGCTGCAATGGAATGTTTGTTGTGGAGAAGTCCAATTTGAACTAGGTGACATTTATTTTCAAAAATTTATACTGAAAACCTGAAAAATTCAACTTGAATTTTGTCTTTCATGGAATTAGGTATGTAGGTGCATGTTTTTTTTGTTATCTTGTTCCTCCTACTCACAATGTTTATCTACATTTTTGTACCAAGACAATAAATTTTGAAAAAATAAAGTCATATTTTTTAAAATATTAGAAAAATAAAATTATGTTTTTTAAATTTAAAAGATCAAACTTGAATTTATTTCAAATTTTAAAGGATAAAAACAGGGGGAAGGTGTGGACCAAGGAAAAGGTCTATATTAAAAGTACCTATCCTTAGTGTTGCAATCACATCCATTGGTTGTAGTATTATAAAAAGGCCAATTAAATGACATAGTGTTATAAAAGGACTGGAAACTGAAATGGAAAATGAAAATTATCTAACATTCATTTATTTATTTCAGCTTTTATTCATTGTTTTTGAAATATTAAAGGTCTCTTTTATTAAGATTTAAGGTACAATAAAATATGTCTTTGTCTGCCTTTTTTTCTTTTCACTTCAGATCTTTCACTAAAACTGAATTTTAATAAAATATTATAATTTTGTGTGCAAATTTGTATTGAATTTTTACTATTTTGCTCCCTGTTTTTTTTCATTCATTAAGTTTGAAACAAATCTCATTCATAGTACTATAATGGTTGCCAACTTTAAAAAAACATCTTACATACAAAAATATTAAACAACTCTTTTTGTTAAATTAAATAGATCATTTTAGATAATATTATATATATATATATATATATATATATATATATATATATTTAACTACTAAGTCAATCTAAGTGAATAATTATATATGAGTATAGAAATTCTTTAAACATGTTACTACTTTATTTATACATGCTTTTTTCATATTTAAATTCTTAATATATTTTTTTTCCTTTCAAAATTTAACATATCTAAATATAAATTTTTGAATTGTTAAGTATCAGTATACAAAAAGAATAAATATTTCCTATATAATCATCACTTTTATAAAATGTTTTTTTTTATATTTAAATTCCGAATATATTTTTTTCTTTCAAAATTTAACGTATCTAAATATAACCTTTTGAATTGTTAAGAGTGGGTATACAAAAGAATAAATATTCCAAATACAATCATCATTTTTGTAAAACACTTATTACTCCACAATTTTCTTTAGAACATTAAAACACTATATTATAGATGGTTGAAATAATCTTGAAATTACATCACTGAATCAATTTAGGTAGTACTATTATGTTAAAAATTTAAAATAATAACGAATCGTTGATAAGCGTTGATTGTTCAGTGATTTTGTGCAAATTTTATGATTGATTTTGTTAGTAATTAGGTTTATTTTATTATTAATTTAGTTTAGATTTGATTTTATTTAATTTTATTATTAATTTTTCAATTTAATGCGTTTTATTGTGGAAAAAGAAAATTTGTTGAGAATTAGATTAAATCTAGAGAGAGAAAGAGAATAGAGGCGCCGCAATTGAGGAAAGGAGCAGAAAAAAGCATAAGTGACTTTTCGCTTAAGCTAAACAAAGAGTCTGGGCTAAAACTCACTTAAAGTCCATCATGCGCAAAAAACGTAAATTGAAGATGTCAACGTTATTGAAGGCGTGACTTATTAAATAACGATCACACCTTGATCTAAAGCAAGGGACGAAAGTTATAAAAGGAGGTTAGGGTCAAACGTGAGGGCACCACTTCTCATTCACCACCTCTCCTTCGTGGAGACTCTTTGGAGGCCACTGCTGTTATCAAGCTCCATTTTTTTCTTTTTCTTTTATAATTTTGATGGCTACCATGCGTAGCTAATTCTCTTACTATTGGGATTGGATGTAATTTCTCAACTTTAGATGCACTCTTAATCTTAGTTTGATTTCATTTAATTTAATTACCTTTGTTTTACATTTCATGCTTATTTTAATCTATTCTAGATTTCTTATTGTGACTGAAAAGCACTTTTCGAAATCAGAACTAAACGTAGATGCATTACATGTATAAGTTCAGGAATGAATTACAGTGGAATGACTGCTTATAGCAACTGATCTTAATGCTGATTAAATTATTTTAGTAACTAGGTATAAAGGCTAGGTAATTTAGTTTATGAAATCCAATGCTAGAGGAATCAGGTTGAAAAGGCTTTTATTTGCGCAGATTCGCAGATTGGTAATAGGAAGTAATGATATTGAATTAGGTTAAAAGTGTATACGAAAGAGAGTGTTACAATTCAATCCCAAGGCTTTTTATTATTATTAAACCTGACTTTTTATTATTCATTGTTTTGTTATCAATTCATTCAATCATTAATCAATTATTTACTTGTTCATAATACAATTTCGTATAATTCAATTTACAATTCCCGTTCCCTGTGAATACTATACTTTTCTTACTACTATATTACTTGTGGACTCAGTACACTTGATGAAAATCCGTTAACAACAGTAATCATCTATTAAGACTCACTAATCATACTAATCCATGTTCACTTATAAAAGGCCTGTTAAAATCTTATAAATAACTTGACATGTAATACATAAATTCAATAACATTTATCGCACATAAATATACTCAAACTCACTTGAGTGTTGAAATACCTTTCCTAGGTACACTCATTTCTCAAACTGAGGATATTTATTTAGAATTTCTAGAATCAGAATATAGATAATGTCTTACATAATCACACCATTTAAAAACAAACACTATTGTAAGTAAACCAAGCAAGTCAATTGACCAACTTGCCAAATTCAAATTCCACTTGTAACTTGTCTATATTGTTAAACATTTGACTTGTTTATCATTTTTAGAAGAAAAAAAAATCCTTTAACCTTCTCTCCACTCATCCCTAATATTAACATCACATAATCTTCTATATATTTGAATCTTATGTCTCATCCTTTCTTTATAAGTAATCAATGTTAGATTATATTATATAACCATTTAGTCAGCAAACTCAGTAATTTGATAGTTCCAAGTCATCTCTGATACTAATATCTATGTCTTTTCTTTTTTTCCAGGAATCCTTATTCTCTTCCTCCATCCTTCTACACCCTTTACCTATGTTAATACATTTGTTATTTTTTGTTGCTTCAATCGCCACATTTCATGTTTTTTTTTTTTTTTTTTTTTTTTTTTTTTTTTTTTTTTTTTTATTTTTTTTTTTTTTTTTTTTTTTTTTTTTTTTTACTATTTTGTGTTCATTAAAGTCATTACTATGTTTCATTTGAGCATTGTTCTTAGCGTTCATGCTGAAACTTTAGTAAATTTGCATTTATTTTCACATTTCTAAATTGGATAGAGGTTAATTAATTTCCTGTCTAATACCTTTTTCATATAATAAACCTAACAAAACTAAAACTATTGTCGCATTTTTCTATTTTTTGAACTGTGAATATTTCTCAAACCCCATTATACATAACCATGTAATATTATAGAGAAACAAATATGTTTTAATGTCTCTTCTAAATTTTTCATCAATGATTTCCTTTTTCATTTTTTCTACTTTAGTTTTATTTATTTATTTTTCTATATGTATTATTAGTAGGTTAATGAAATGGTGTATAGTTGGTCACGAAAACAATATCAAAACAATATCATTATATGTATGACTTGTGTTCTTGTCTTTACAAAAAGAGTTATGATTGTTAAAGAAACTTTTTTTTTCATGATCTTTAACTTCTATCAAATTAAATTTTCAATGCATCTTCTAAATGTATGGTATAATTTTGTTTCGATAATTTTTTTTAAAATCTTTTTAGAAAAGAAAATAAGAGAAGAAAAATGAATTTAACTTCTCCATAAACCAATATAAACTTATGCACAAGTCAAAATAAATATATATAGGAGGAAACTTATATAAATTATTCTAAATATAAGCTAATTTTAATTTGAAAAAGAAAACTAATTTCACTTTTTTCTCTAGAAAAGAAAAAAACGTATGGCTCAATTATTCCCAACATATGAAAACATGTATGTTAGATTCATTTAACCTCAATAAATCAACTGTTGGAAATGTTTGCTTGTTGTTGCTTTCAGTTTGAAAAGTAAAGTAACAGGAAGGATTCTAACTCTAGCAAGAATGACTGCTACCTGTATAACCCATCTTTTATTCATTCAAAAAGAAGAGTCAAACCTAGTGTACCCAATAGATCTATAAGCAAAATAAATGGTTTTCACAATCATCTTTGCAAGTGGCTTTATATATCCATGTTGAACAAGTAATGGAGAAGACTATGACATGAAGCTCCACTTGTCAGACATAAAAGCCATCCCTAATGGTTGGACATGGCATACTCTTTGTGCATTTATGGAACACCAAAAACCCCAATAATGTAGGAGGGAGAAGGATTCATTGAACACCACATGCATGTGGAAAGAGAGTGACCTCACAATAGGTATGGTAACAAAGGCAGTGTTTTGAGTTGTGAAATGGGTTACCCATGTCTTTCAATTAATATGCACTTTCTTAAAGAATAGTAAATTTAGTCATTTTTATTCAATTTGTCAAAGGTTTAAACTGTTTTTCTAAAATTGTCATACTTTTTTTTTTTAGAAAATGACAATCTCTCTTTTAACTTCATTGTTTCTCTTCCAATTAATTAATATTTGAAGATAGAATAATGATTATGTAATTTGTGGTTACTCATCTTTTTCAATCATAATACAATAAACTAATTTTGTAATAATTTATAATTTTAACTGATGAACTTAAAAAAATTTCAATAAAAATTAATTAATTCAAAAAATATTTCAAAAGTAATGAAATTTAAAAAAATAACTTTATATATAGATACGATGGGAGTATTTTTTAATAATTTTATATTAAAAATATAAATATTAACACTTTTATCAACGTTGATGAAATAGAGGAAAATTGTGAAAGATTGGGACGAGAGAAGAGAGAAAGTAAAACAACAGAAAAGTGAAAAAAAAAAAACTAGAGAAAGAGATAGAGAGAGAGGGAGTATTAGAAATGGAGAAAAGAGAAGAGGGTGAAGAGAGAAGAGAAATCTTAATTTTTTTTTGTTCTTTTGAAATTTGGAATCTATGAATTTAAATAACTAAATATTTTTTTTAAGTTTGTAAGTTTCTTAAAAAATTATCCAAAAAGTGTATTTTATTACAAGTTTTTTTTTCAATTTTCTAAAATTTTTTGAAAAAATTTAATTCAAACATAAAAGTCAAAGTCTTTTAATTCTGAGAATATGACAACGTAATAACATTTTTAGACGTATAAACATGGAGACATTAAGGCTATGGTAGTCGATGGGCCACATCATAGTTAGGAACTAATAGTCATATTTTTCTAATGTTTATAAAATTATTAAATCATTTTAAGGTGTCTCAATACCATTCTTAAACCAACCTTACCAATTGATGAGTAAATACTCCAAAATATTCATAAACATAATTTCTGGTGGCTCTTTCCCATTAAAAGAAATATATAATTTTATGATATTATAATATATGTAATTTAAAGTTTAAAAAAAATTCATAATTGGTGTATTGATAAATTCTTATAAAACTTATCAACCTCAACTATAATAGTTGAATAATTAAAATTTGGTGTAGTTTAAACTCACATGTATTCTTACAATACATGCTCGAGTAAAATAAAATTATCTTAAAAGATTACAATTCTTCCTTTATATATATTTAATATATATATATATATATATATATATATATATATATATATAATATATATATATATATATATATATATATATATATATATATTCAAAATTTAAATTAAAAAAATACAGTTAACTTAAAATAACTAAGATAATTATCTATAATCTATAAAAAAAACAATTGATATACATTTCATTTTCTAAAAGTACCTTGATAATATAACGATTGTATTCTTTTCATATAATAATTGTCTTGTTTGTGAAGTTTTATTTAAAAAATTATTCTATGTGTTTATAACTTTTGTGATTTTTTTTTCCTTTTCAAACAATGCAATATTTTTTGTATTATTTTGTTTTAAAATAATAAAATTCAATAACGCAATAGAAAATCCCTCTTCGGTAAGCAAAATTTTGATATTGAGATTCAAACAGAATATGATTTTTATAAAATAAAAACTTTTATTTTGACATTGTGAGTTTTATTATTATTTGTAAAGTGTCAACTTTGTAGATTTTGTATACAAGAGTATTTAAGTTCGATCAATACCTTAAATCAATCCATAAACTTATAAATCTAATAAATTTAGTTCAAAATATTATAAAAGAAATCAAACTTCGACCTCAAAATTGATTCTGTTAGTTAATTTAGTTGCTAATGTAAAATCAATCTATAATTTTCATAACTTGACGAACATGCACCCTTCCTTTTCATTGGACAAATAATAATTCGTTCATTTGATGATTCTGTAGACATTATGGGTCTTTGACACCCACCTTATTGTGTCATATATATCAATTATTATAACTTCACAACCACTTTAATCCTTATTTTTTATCAATAAAACACATAAACACCAATTTTTGATATATATATATATATATATATATATATATATATATATATATATATATATATATAATATTTGAATAGTTGTATAAATAAGAATTTAAAAAAAAAATACATAATTTCTTATATCGATCCGAAATAAGATCAAATTGTACCATATAAACAGAGACAATTCTCACTTTATAAATTAGTTTAGCAAGAATGATTTAAATTTAAATTTACTTCTTATTATAAAAGAATTTATTTTAAAAGAGATTTATGATAAGTGTCAATTTTGAATGTTTTTATACATGAGAAAATTTAAGTGTTTTTTAAAATAGTAATTACCCCTCCAATTTGAGAGTTTCTGAATCTAAATTTAGGTTTTGAGTCCTGAGTTAAAGTAAATCATTTGATCTCAATTATTGTGAAGTGAAATTTCAGGTATAGAAGAATGAAGAAAATCAATTATTGTGAAGTGAAATTTCAGGTATAGAAGAATGAAGAAAATGAGAGATTGGAAGATTCATGAAGAAAAGAAATAAAAAATTTAAAATAAAAAAAGGCCAAGCAAAAAGGCACTTAATCTAGGCCCGAAAACGAGTTAAAAATGACGATTTTAGGTTTTCTGAGACATCTAGACATGGCGGAACGAGAGCAGCCGTCAAGGACGAAAGCAATTCATCAATTCTTCTTCTTTTCTGACAATCTTCCTCTCCTTGAATTGTAATGGCTACCATAAGTAGTTACTTCTTCATGTTTGGGGTTGAATGTAATCTTTTGAACTCATTTGTATTTTGGTGATTTTTATATATAATATTCAGTTTCTACTCAATTAGTATTTTCATCTTATGCTTAATGCTAGATTTTATCCGATCAATAGAGTCTTGATTTTGATTCTTGAATTTAATTGGGAAGTACTTTTAAGTTTCTGACTTAGATGAAAATACTCAATATATTGGAATAATAGAGATAGGTTTCGATGTATTGCGTATAACATTTGTTCTTAATGCTGGGTAATTTACTAAATAGTTGAGGGATCAGTATTTAGGAAATTTTCTTATGAATTTCATGATTTCATGTTAGAGAGATCGGTGTGAATAATTTTTATATGTGGATCAATTGTTAGTAGTCACAGATATTGTATGTTTTTATCAAATCCAAAATATGAATGAGGGAGATAGATGAAGTTGAATCCCGAGTTCTTTAGATCTTTTAAACTCTTTGATAGTCCTTATTTATTTTTTTAATTGCTCTTTTATGTTTATTAAATCAAATCATTATCAAATCATCCCAAAACCATAATTGCTTAGTAAGTAATGAAAACTGAGATTTATAATAAGCAAAATTGTTCTTTGTGGGTTGGACATTCGTACTTTATAAATATATATTACTTTTGACTCGGCACACTTGTCGAAAAAAGGTCAACAAGTTCTTGGGGCCGTTGCCCGGCAACAATTTTTATTTTTAAATTTTGGAACATAACTCATTAAGTATTGTGTGAATAATTTTTCTTTGTTTTTCTTTTGTTCTTATTTATTTGAAAAAAAATTATAAATTATTGTGTAAATCTTTGCTTGAGTTGTCTTTGATTTATGATATTGAGAGGACATGTTCCTGAAGATCAATTAGAATTTGATTTAAAAATTGAAAGAACAGCTAGGAGGAAACAGAGCAGAAAGACAAGAGAACAACAAAGTCAAACAAGAGAAGAATCCTATACGACCTTTGACAGAGATACTCAAGTGATACAAAAAGAGACCAGTATGGCTGAGGACAGGATTCACCCACCAAGAAGACTCTTGGAGACTATGCCCTGCAGTAAGGCCCTAGACACTTCTCCAGCATAGTAATACCAGCCACCACTAAAACATTGGAGATGAAGTCAGCCTTCTTGAATTTGATTAGCAGTCATTATTTTACTGGGATAGATAATGAAGATCCATACACACACATTTGTCCACTTTCTATAAGTTGGTAAGAACAATGGGTTTTGAAGAGGGTGACACTGAAACTGTTTATTTGCGATTGTTTCCGTTCTCTTTGGCAGACAAAGCAAAAGAATGACTCAAATCTCATCCAAATTAGAGTTTGAAAAGTTGGAATGATGTAGAGGAAAAATTTCTCCATAGATTTTTTCCAATCTCTCGTTACATCAAGGAAAAATCTGATAACTCTACATTCAAACAAGGGCCAGATGAAGCATTATGTGATGCTTGAGAAAGCTTCAAAGTGATGTTAAGAAGATGCCCAAATCATGGTTTTGAAGATATTACCCAACTAAGCATTTTCCACAATGGTCTGAGGGCTGACACAAAGATGATACTAGATGCAGAAGCTGGAGGTACAATGATGGTTGTAGATATAGAGCAGACAACAAGAATTATTGATGCTCTTACTTCTATAGATTATCAAGCTCAACATGATAGACAAACAGTGCAACAAAAGAATGCTTGATCTCAATACCACAGATGCCCTTTTAGTTCAAAATAAAATCTTAACGCAACAGATGGAAGCACTAACCAAACAGATGACAAAGTTGTCTCAATAATTACAAGTTGCATAGTCTTCCCAAAATAAAAGTCAATTCATGAGCTGTGATTTTTGTCTCAAGAATAATCCTAATGGGCAATCAAGAATAATCATCCTAATGGGAAGTGCTCTTATCAGAATAATCCTTCATAGGAAGAGGTTAATTATATAGGCAATCAAGGAAGGCAAGGTGAGTTCTCAAGTAATTATCAGAATAATAATGTCTCAAGAATGGAGGGGCAATCAAAATCAAGGCTTTGGGTGGAAACAGGATGCAAATCCGTATAACAAGCAACCTCCGTATCAGCAACAACAACAATTTCCTTCAACTCGTGACAGGATAACCAAATTGGAGGAGACTTCGGAGAAATTTATGCAAGCTTCCATGGCCAATTAGAAAAATACAAAAGCTTCAATTAGAAATCTAAAGACACAAGTGGGGCAGTTGACCACACAAGTGGGATAGTAGGCCAAATAATTAGCAGATAAACAAAGGAGTCAATTATCAGCCAACACACAGACATTGGGAGCATTGCAACTCTATCACCACTAGGAGTGGCAAGGTAGTAAGTAGAGGTATTGGTGAGAATTTGAATATTAAAGAGAAAAATAAAGAGAAAATGAGAGTGAGCGAGAAAAAGAGCAGAATAGAGAAAAAAATGTGAGGAGTGATGAAAAAAGAGAGGAAAATAAAAAGAGGGAAAATTAAGTGAGAAGTTCTCCTTTAAAAACTGTTGCTCCTTTAAAAGATGTATCTTATCTACATACTCCCTCAAGGAAGAGTAAAGAGAGGCAGTTTGCTAGATTCCTTGACATTCAAAAAAGTCTTCAAATCAACATTCCCTTCAGTGAAGCCATAGAGCAAATGCCCACTTATGTCAGATTTATGGAAGAATTGTTGACCAAGAAGAGAAAGCTTCCTGAGCAAGAGACAGTTGAATTAGAAGTTGAATGCAGTGTTATTATTTAGAAATCTTTGCCACAAAAATCTAGAGATCTAGTAAGTTTCACTTTGCCTATCACCATAGGAAACCTCACAGTTGAAAGAGCTTTATTGGATCCTGGGGCAAGTACATGTTGAAGAAGATTGGAGATGTTGAAGTGAGACCTACAAGAATGACTTTACAGTTAGTTGACATGTCTATAAAACATCCTTATGGGATTGTTGAAGACTTGATAGTAAAGGTTGACAAATTCTTATTCCCAGTTGATTTTTGGTCATGGATATGGAGGAGGATACTGAAGTCTCCTTAATTTTAAGAAGGTCATTCATGAAAACTGTTAGAGTAATTATTGATGTTGATAAAAGGGAAACTTAAGGTACATCTGCAAGATGAAGAAGTAAGCTTTGATGTTTTTGAAGCTATAAAACATCCAAGTGGAGCAAAAGAACGTTGTGGAATGGATGTTTTAGATAAAATTTGTGATAAACAGAAGGAGAATTCAGAATTCATTATGGGTCTTTAGCACCCCACCCTTATTGTCTCGTATATATCAATCATCACAACTTCACAATCACGTTAATCCTTATTTCTTGTCAATAAAATACACAAACACCAATTTTTGATATATATATATATATATATATATATATATATATATATATATATATTTTTTATAATCAAGTGCTATTTTTATAATCATATTAGTACAAAGTACTTAAGGATTTTATTAATTTGTCAAAAAACTAATAACAGGTAGTTTGTAAGATTTTCTCTCAAAACTACGCTTTTCACATTTTGTTGGTTTGAAAAAATAGGTATAAGGAAATGTTATTTCACTTTTTTTATTTGAAAAAAGACCGGCTATGCATAATAGGAAAAGATAAAATTATGATTCATTTCAATTCCTTCTTTTAAGTTGTTTTTTTTCCTAAATCTTTGCTACACTTGAATAACAAAGCTTTTAGATTATTATCAAATAAATGTTTTCATCTTTGTAATTTTAAATATAATTAATCTCTTACGAATAATATTTTTAAAATAAAATAATATACAAATTAAAAAAAAATGATAACTCTATTTCATTTTCTTATTTGTTAAGAATGGAATAAATTTCTCGATTCTTTCTATTATACACTATTCAAATCAAACAGTTGAATGAAACTTCTATTGCATTTTAACATATATCTCTCATCCAATACTTTTACTATACTTTAATCCATTTCATTCATTCTCTTATCTATTACGTAATCTATTTAGTAGTGAATTAATTATTTATTTCAATGTTAAATATTAATTTTTACTCTGTGATTATAATTAATTTTTTTTATTTAAAAAGATCTCTCACTTTAAACAACTATATTTGTTTTATTTTTATTTAACTTCCCATATATATTTATATTTTTTATCAATATACAAATCAATACCATATCACACTTTGTTTCAATCCTTTTAAAGGCTTTAGGGAACTTTATATGAAAAACTCAATTTAAATGATTAGAAACTATAAAAGTTACTATTAATAATTAAAACAAATGACCAATCATAAATATAGAAACCAAAAGTGTGCAATTGATCTCTCCATAACCCTAATCTGAATACATTCTATAGTAACAAATTAATATACAGCAATGCAAACTAGGCACAATCTGTTCATAAAAGGTATGATCATAATCCTAAAAGAAGTAACAACAAATACAAAAATGGCGTTATTAGATTTTCTCTGACATTCGAGAATTCAGAAGAAAAATCGTGGCAATGGAGTTGCAGGTATTGCAGATATTAACTGTGCACAGCAAACGCAATTGCGATCGCTGTTGTGCAAAGAAATTTTGGCAGCTACCTGGGGAGGTTCTAACTGTGTAATAATTGTCCATGTTCAATATTCCGAGCTTATCGAACCAGACGTAACGTATTGCAAGAACCTCCTGTTTTCTAATGCACCTGAAGATAACATAATCAGAACTCGTATTGATAAGATCACACTTTCAAGATATATATAAATATTTTGTTAAAAATAAATTTTAATTGCTGCAGAATCAAATTTAAAACATGAGTTTGATGCCTTTCAATCATAGTGCAGTAATAGAGGTTGGAAAGAATCATGAGCACTGTTTTGTGTATTTAAAAGGTCTAATCTTTTATTCACTCTTTTGTTAAGGGTTTATGTAGATAGTAAAAATTGTGAACTTGCACACACAAAAATATTGAGACTTAACTAAGTAAGAGTTAAAAAATGTTCACAACATAGAAAACAAAACAAAAAAAAACTAGTGGACCTGGTTTGTAACCATGTGTTAGTGTTTTTTTGTGTACCGTGACTGTTTTTTTTGTATCGTGACTATTGACTAGTATCTCTCAACCGCTTTGCTACCTTGTTGCGATTGTGGTGTGGATAGACATGGAAAATATAGTTGCAGGAGTTTTGTCCTTCCTCTCATGTTTTGGGTTCAGTCTAATCTCCACTATTTTGAAGTTCAATCATGGATGCTCCATGTTCATTCTGTGTTTTTTCAAGGGTTCATTATTGTAACCAACACTGGGTATTCAAGGAGTCAAAATCATTTAGGAACAAAAGTGCACTACTAAAAATATTTATACAAATGAAAGAAAGATGAGTATTATGTATATGATTTCGTAATTAGATTTTGAGTTTGAGATGTTTTTTTTTTTGTTGAATTTTTATTAGAAAAAAACAATATTGAGTATTTAAAATATTTTATATTTTTATTTAAATATCATGATATTTGATTTTTCTGTCAGTGAAACAATGTTATTGTTACTTTTATTTTTTTAATCTCTAACTTTGATTAACTCTCTTCTTTAATTCCTATAATTCATCAATCAACTAGTTTTTGAATATAAGAAGAGTTAGTTGACTAACAAGTTAAAAGAAATTAAAGAAAGATCAAGCCAGTCAATCAATTAATGACAAGAAGATAGAAGTAAAATTATATTATCACATTAATAATAAAATAAAAATACTTGAAATCAAAATAAAAGATAATTTAAACATTTAGAGAATAAATTTTTTAATAGAAATTTAATTAAAAATATTTAAATTTAATTTACTATAAATATAAACCTAACACTACTATAGGTACACCTTTTATATTTGGAGATGTTTCACCTATTTTTTCTTTTTTATTTCCAAACTACTGTTTTCAATGTTAAAGTTTAATTAATGTTTTTGAAATATATCCTTATTAATATTAAATAGTACTAGTAGTTAAGCCATCAAAAACTAAAACAATAAATAAGGTTATTTTGTTATTGGTTTTTTTAATGGTTACAAGTTCAAATATTATATCTGCATAAATGTAAAAATAAAATTACTTTCATAATAAACCTATGATAACTGTGATAAATTTTAAGTTGTTTATAAAAATGTGTGTATTACACACATTGTATAAGTGTATCAAAATTTGTTTCCATGTCAATGCAATCCAATTAATTTAAAAGTGCTATTCAAGATGTTAATTGACAGAATATTTTTTATATTAACATATACACAAGTTTGATTATCGTAATAATAAAATATCAGTTTGATTTGTTTTTTTCAATAAGTGCTTATTTAATAAAATAAGTATATTATTGTTTTTATGTGTTTTATCTAAGGCATTTATTTAAAAAATATTATCTTTTTACTTATGCAATAAGCAATTTTTATTTACTTCTTTAGAATAGGTGGTTGTTTTTAAAATTGTTTATTTCAAAAAAATTATTTTAAATTAAACAAAGATTTGTCTACAACTATTTTAATTCTAAATAAACATAATAATAGTATAAACACAGATTAAAACTTGTCTCTCTCAATCTATGGTATCATTTTGTACTATCAAATAATTATAATTTGAGATAAAAAAACCTAATTATAGTCAGAAAAGTTATCATAGATACCACCTCTTATTATATAAAAATAATCAAGAAATGGCTAATAATATATAAACTAATTTCCAATATATATGTCTTAGTACATTTTACAGAGAAAGTTGTTTCGTGTTGGAATTCTCATACAAAATACTTAAGCATTTTCCTTTATGATGACTATATAGCACAGAAAATTATGTCAAAATTTCCAACTATTAAGGAAAGGAGTATCGCGTTTAAGTTTGTGGACGGGATTTATGCTAATTGTTGGTATTAATTATTGCCAAAAATATAAATAAACAATCATTCTCTTTTGTCATTTAGGTTAACATAGAGAGTTTTACACGTGTTTTGGATGTGTTTCCTATGGCCTAATTATTGAAGTCCATGAGTAATTTAAAGGATTTGAATATAGATAGAAATTATCTCATTAATTTAAAATATTACTTCATTTCATTATTAATCTTGTTTAAAAAAATCAATTTCATTTTATTTCATCAGCTCAGCAAATTAATCCAGAGAATTTAAACCAGTCAAATTAAATTTATTTGAATTTGCAACATAATCCAATTAGGATAGTAATTAGTGTCAATATGGGATTTGTGATTTACTAATTTGTTGAACTTTAAGCAATTCAGTAGTGAAATATTAATATATATATATATATATATATATATATATATATATATATTCTTACTGATTCAGAAAATATTTTTTATTTAGTGTAGTGATCAACATTGACCTATAAAGGAAAAAATTTTTTGATCTAGCTTTTAGAGAATCATTTGTACAACTAATATTGAGACTCAATAATTAAAAGGTCAAAAGTCTTCTCATTTGTGCTATTATTTAATTGGTATAAGACACTTATAATAAAATTTAAATTTGTTGTTTGTACACCTCCTAATGATTTTTTTCTAACATCATGCTTATTTTATATATA
>Ga0209489_104089_pt1 | contig 27374 bp, 9 predicted proteins | sample SiratrowhiteBW_FD_187527 | JGI IMG/M metagenome (GOLD analysis project Ga0209489, IMG submission 187527) | Root nodule microbial communities of legume samples collected from California, USA - Siratro white BW (SPAdes) (version 2) | ecosystem: Host-associated > Plants > Roots > Nodule | place: USA... | reverse complement strand
TATATATATATATATATCACTTTTATGTTGTTTTTCAATTTTCTTATTTATGATCCATGAACTAAAATTGAATAACCAAAGGGGGATTATCAAATCCTTTGGCGAATGATATTTCAACCTAATCTTCTGAAGATTTTGGTAAGACACATGTAAACGGATAATAGTCCTACTTAACCTCCAAAAGGATCTAGTAAACCAAGAGGAAGGAGGACTCTGAAGAATGACTTAACAAAGACTGACCTTCATCACCTTGGGGTCGAAAGGGTTGCAACTCAAAGTCTTTCTAGATGAAGTAGAAACACTCTTTAAAACTTCAACTTTTATCGTATTGTATCAAACAAAATTATTATGTAAAGATGTTCACACTATTTATACATAGTAAACTATCGTTCAATTCAACATAATCAATTTGATTTCTTCTATACCTTTAGAAAAAGTAATTTCTTATCCAATTTTTTTTTATTAGACTAAATAGAAATATTAGATAGTTTGATGTATATACAAACTATTAAAATGTGATAGACGAAAGTAGATGGACAATAATATATTTAAACTTAAACATTGTAAAATCATATATATAAACCCTAACTTAGATTGAGTTTATTGTCTAATGTGAAGATCATATCTAGTCTGATACGTTATACTTGCCTATTTAATACAAAAATATATAGATTATTTATCATATATATATATATATATATATATATATATATATATATATTTTTTATAATATATATATATATATATATATATATATATATATATATATTTTGAAGTTTTACTAAGAAAAAGCATTTCATTTTATGTATTATAAACACTTTTATTATAGTTTCTTCAATATCGTTTGATAGACTTAATTAAGGTAACACGCTTAACAATTAAATGTTGGAGTATGGTGCGAGGCGAAGCTCTTAGTCAAAAAGTTGGCCCACAAGATGCTTATGTATCCCTTTTTTCTATGGAGTGTGATTTCAAAGTCATGTACCGGCACACAGAGTTTACATAGTCCATACCCACAGAGAGATAACTTTTATTGTAATTTATTTATCAGCCTAAGAATCGATTCCCATCTTTATATAAGACGATAACATTTCTAATCAAATTGGTTGCACTAAAATTGTTTACCAACTAAGTATTCTGCATTAAGCATGTGTGGAGCTGCTATCATTTCCGATTTTTTGCCCAAGCCGTTGTACGATTTGAGCAAAAGAGAGTGTTCAGGCATCCTTCAAAACGACGAGACGTTGCTTCGTTTCGGTAAGCGCAGTCGGATAGCTTCTCAATCTCCCTGTTTTAGCTCCACCCAGCTGAAGCCACACTCCCACCGCTCCTCCATCTACAAACTTCACCCTCCTCACCAACACACTGGGTAAACCCTTTTCTTCTTTGCTTTTCTTTCTTAATTTTTAATTTAAATAAAATAAGGATTTAAGGGTCTGTTTTAATGGGGTAATCACTCCCTCAGTTTTTATTTTAACTCTGTATATCAAATAATAAATTATTAAAATCTGTTGAGCAAGAATTATCTTTTTAACATGGAATACAAGGGATGCCTTTTTTTAAATCTAATCTAAATTTAACTTACATCCAATAAAATAGATTAAAAATTTAAAATGAATATTCATTCTAACTAGATTAAATTGAATTAAATTTTCTCAATTCAATATAAATTTAGATAATCTTTTAAAAATTAAACTTAAATTGACTCAATTTAAACTTGGCTGAGCAAGACTCAACTTAATTGTTAAGGTCCACGATGTAGACACCGTGTACCCAAAATCAAAACTAAACGCTTCAACTTTGATGATGCACCTTGATACACAAATAAAACAAGTCAACGTGTACACAGAGAAGGTGCAGTAATTCGTAAATAAATGCAATAATATGAAACATTTAAGTACATATCTTATTATATATATACTAGGTTGTAAGATCAGTATTTTCTTTCTTTCTCATTCGTACGTAATTTATTTTATACGGTGATAGGTGGTCTCTGAATACTGAAATATCAAACAAAAGGAGGGAGAACAATTGCAACAACTCAGGGAAAAGGAAGCTGTCTGATCGCAATGTGAATCTTGCAGATAATTTAGAATATTGTTTGCCCACACTGACAAAAGGTTCGAACGAAGAGGATAGCTATGAGACCTCAGATTCAAGTTCATATTCAAGCTTAGATTCAATTCCAGATTCAAGTTCATATTCAAGTTCAGATTCAATTCCAGATTCAAGTTTAGATTCAAGTTCAGATTCTGAAACGTACTCAGGCCCCTCAGGATCTTAGTTTTTAGTGTTTCTAAATGGTGAAATAGTGGCCTGTTTTCACTTTCCTACTCTGCAACGGCCGTGTTTCTAAGTTTAATGTGTACAGAATAAATGGTCATGCATGTAGCCCCACTGAGCCACTTCAGAATGTTGGAAACGGTTCTTCATGAATGCTCCATTACTTTTTAATCAAACAAAGAAAGGACAAAGCTAAGTTTAATGCCTACGGAATAATCGAGTGTCTTTTCGGCTTTTGTATTGGTTTAAATCATTGTCGGGGATGTCACTTATCCTTTAATGTAATTGTGTAGATAAGCAAATGGAACCTGCTGGTATCAACCATGCATTTTCTTATATCTCGACAGATTGATATATATATGCTTAGCAAAATTTTGTTCAAGATATATATATGATGTTGAAATGAGTAATATCAAACTCCTATACTTAGTTATTTGCAAATGACTAGGTTACTCAATAGTTATCTACATCAAACACATACACATGGAGACGTATGGCAAAATCTTATTGTGTTTGTTAGGTGAATTTCATACATGTATATCATTTTTTTTTTCTTTTGTTCTTGGAAATTTTTTCTAAGACTTATATCAAACATGTGAAAATTCCATCCTTGTACATTCTCATCATTAGAGAGATTCCCTACCTTAAAATCAAAGGATCGACAGGTTTGCCTTCAAGAACAAATTCATTCCTTCCTTTCCAGATAGACCAACAAATCCTTCCTACCTGAGTAGATATTTGGTTTGCATTTTCTGGATATACCCTTTGAATCTCCATCAGTTTATGCCAAAGCCAAAGTTGAAAGCTTTGAACTTCTTTAACATCAATGCACCACTGGAAATCACTTCCGAACCAAAGGGGTCGTGTCCATGGACAAAACAGGAACACATGTTCAACTGTTTCAGACTCCATTCCACAAATGGGGCAGAGTGGACTAATTACAAGCTTTCTCCTGAAAAGGTATTCAAAAGTTGGCAAATCATCTTGGCAAATATTCCACATTAGGACTTTAACATCTACAGGAGCAGCAATGCTACAAATTGCCAACCATAGCCTCTGTGATACACCATGATAACCACGGTTAGCTTCATGATGCTTCGTATGTGGCGCCTCACAAATTTCCTTGCGTTGTGATACACGGATTCTTTTGGGCAATGACTGAAAACTTTCTTCCAGATCAGGCTTGGAAACTTCACTATATGCTCTTTTTGGACACCAAGGATTTATGAACCTGATATCCTGCATGTTTGTTTTATTCTTGTAAACATGAACTCCCATCCACTTAATGGTTCCTTTCTTGGTTCTGCATGAATGTGGAAAGGCTCTTGCTCCCTCGTATGAAACCTCAACATGGTTCCACCCATTCTCCCCATACACACTTTCCAATCCACCATTGTAGGACTTGAGCTGCACATCGGACAAGAATATATGATATGCGATTAACTTTGATTGCACAGTGAAATGGCAATGCAGCTTTTGAATGCCATTGATGAGCAGGTGGAAACTTGACATGGGAAAACTGCCTTGCTTGTCTAAAACTCCAACAACAGCTAGAGCCATCCTTGGAAATTTGTTACGAAACCAGAAAGACAGGGATGGCCCCCTAGTACAATGATCAAACCATTCTGGTAACCTTGTTCCTGGAAGGGAAAAATCTGTGCCCCCACCCTCATGTAATTTCTGTTGGCCACAATATATAGCATAATGAGTTTTAACAGTTAACAGGATGTAGACAAGTGCGCTTGTGAGATTAATAAAGAGAGTAAGAAACCTTACCTGATTCAACAACATGTTTTGAGACTCACGGGACAATAATGTGCAGTTTATTGCCGACAGATATTTTATCTTTGGAGGAACCCCTCTGATTTCTTGAAGCTCCTTGCAGTTGTCCAAAACTAGATTCTTTAGAAAGCGACATTGGCTGATGCATTCAGGAAGGACTTTGAAAGCACACCCAGTTAGGACTAAGAATTCTACATTGGGGAAGCTGGTGGGTGTCAAATCATTGTAGTTTAATCTAAAATCTCTCGAAGACTCAGATGAAACAAATCTCACTTGTCCTTCACTTTTACCAAGGATCAAATTTGCATATCGTCCACATTTTACAGCTGTCAATCTCTCAAGTTTTGGTAACATCAAAATATTTATTGGGATCTGATTAAGCCTCTTGCACTTGTCTAGTACTAAATATTTAAGCCCGGTGAGTTTCCTAAACGAATATGGCAATTCTTCAATAGCAGTTCCACACAGGTCAAGATTTTTCATATGTTTCATTTCTTCTAATATGTTTGGCAAACGCTGGAGGCTTGAGCATTTTCTGAGAGATAAATATTCAAGTGATGTTAACTTGAAGCTATGGGGAAAAGTCCTTAGATTGGTGCATCCAATAGCAGTGAACCATTTTAGTTTGTCAAGAAGTCCGATGGAATTATGAACTTCTACTAAATTCTTGCAGTTATCAAGACAAAGCTTTCTTAAATTTTTGGCTCCAGACATGTCAGGTGCCTGTTTTATGAATCTGCAACCTCTTAAAACCATTTCACTCAAAGACTCGAACTTCTGGTAAGCCAAACTAAAATAATTAGTTTTGGAAATTTCCAGATGCAGTTTGTAAATATAAATATATAAAACAAACAAAACATTTCAAGAAAGATATGAATTGTGCATACCATGAGGTTGAGTTGTTTGCCCAATATATTGCGACTCAGAGACAAGTCTAACGAAACAAGTCTCCTTGGATCAAATTCAGGTGGCAGAGACTGTGTAGGATATCCCCTCCACTTTAGTACTCTCAAACTACTTGGGAGAAATTCAGGGCCTCTAGAAAAGTTAGCATTTTCAATACTTAACATTTTTAAGTTTGTCATCTTCCTGAGCTCACTTCCATTCCATAGAACTTCCCTGTTCTTTGGCAAGTGTAGCATGATTGCTTCAATTTTATCAGTTCCCTTTTAAGCCAAAAGAATATTAGCTAGTTATTAGTTGTTGAGAATATCATGTACAAATTTAGACAAGTTTCCAAGTAATAAAGCAAATTATCCATTTGTGTAACGAATTTTATGAATACAACTTCAAAAAAGAAGCTAAGAATCATGGCCTCTATAGCGTACTTGTCAAAACAGTTTCGTGTAAGTGCAAAAAGAAAAACATGATAGTACACGTACCTTGTCATTTTCTAAAACATCACCAATATCCTCATAAAGCCATAATCTACTGCGTTTTCCAGGTTCTGATGGTGATTCTTGCCTGACAATTTCTCTGCCCATGTCCTCTACCAAGTTATGCATTCGCACAAAACCATGTTGATCGATCTTTATGAGAGATTTATCTACCAACATGCGAATAACATACTCTGGCGAGAAACCACGACTTTGGAGCAATAAATTCATGACATCTTTCAAATGGTAGCCTCTAAAGAAACAAGCAATGTCAAGGAAAACTTCCTTCTCATTTCCCTTCAAACCATCATAGCTTACTTTTAGTTTTTCCTGAATATCTTCATCTGGAATTCTTTCAAGGGTATCTAGTGCTGCTTCCCATTCAGACATTGTTATACCATTCAAATTAGAACCTATTATTTCCAAAGCCAATGGAAGGCCATTGGAATAATATACTGCACGCTTTGAGATATCCAAGTAACCTGGACCAACTTCATTGCTTTTGAAAGCATGCCAACTGAACAACTCAAGTGCTTCTTTATCATCTAATCCTTTTGCTTCGTATGTTCTTTCAACACCATGTACACGTAAAAAATGTCTATTCCTTGTCGTGACAATGACTTTGCTGCCATTACCAAACCAGGAAAGATCACCAGCAAGTGCCTTTAATTGCTCCAATTTATCAACATCATCAAGAATCAAAAGAACTTTCTTTCTTTGAAGCTTGCTTTTCAATACTGCCATTCCCCTATTAACACTCCCCAACCTGATACTCTTCTCCCCAACAATTTCAGAAAGTATTGTCTCCTGAAGTTGTACTAAGTCATACTTCATTGATTTTAGTCTAATATCACCAAGGAAACACTGACCTTCAAATTGATCAGCAATGACATTGTACACTGCACATGCGATTGCAGTCTTACCTATTCCCCCGATTCCATAAATCCCAACCATGCTTACTCCTCGATTAGATCCAACATCCAAAAGTGAGTTCACCTCTTGCACTCTAGACTCCAGTCCAATTGGATGATTAGCCACATGTAAAGGGCTACGATGTATCTTTTTGGAAACCTCCTCAACAATTGTCCGAATAAGTTCATGTTCATACCTACCCAAATACAAAATACATATAAAGTTACCCAAATGCATCAAATTCATGCTCATTTTCATTCACAAATTCAATCTCAGTATATGTTTGTGAAGGAGTATTTTATGACCCAAACTTTTTTTTCCTGAATAGATGTTTCTCAATTATATTGAAACATATCAGAAAAATAAAAGAAACAACAACAGAATCAACAATTATAAGAATCAAAGACAGCTGAGTACCCTTGTTTGAGTTTGAAATGCCAACCACACAAATCAGCAGCTTCTTGTAGAGCTAGCTTCCATTTTTGCAGCTTCTCCTGGTCATTCTTGAATCTTTCTCCATGCTTGGCCAATGCTTTCCCATAAGAACCCTTCTGAAACCGCACATAAGATGGAGTAACCCCGTAAAACACTGGCCAAAGCAGCCGACCCTTTTTCACTATGCACTGAAGGATCATGACAAGTTCTTCAAGACAATAAGTTGAGTCAGCATAATTTTCAGAGAAAACAACAATGGCAATTCTAGACTGCTCAATAGCCTTGAAAAGAGCAGGTCTAATCTCTTCCCCTTTTCTAAGCCCCTCATCATCCATGAAGGTGTGAATTCCCCTCTCACAAAGAGACTTGTATAGGTTGCCGGTGAAGCCACTTCGAGTGTCATCCCCTCTGAAACTGAGGAACACATCATGTCTCCATTCACAAGTGGAAGAAGAAGAAGATGATGAAGATGGTAGCTGTGTCATGATGATAACTATGTGACAAAGCCTTGAGTTTCAGAAGTGAAAATTGGAACTTGTTATGAAGATTGTGAAAGAATCTTTAGGTGCTGTAATGAGTCAAACAATAAAAGAATATCACACAGTTGATCGAAGCAGCTTGCACTATCCACGAAGCTTCCTTCAGCTTCAAGTGTGAACATCTAAGTTGAATTAGTTGCCTTTGTGAAAAACAGTCAAACATACATGTCTCGAATGATTAGTTACTTTATTTCGAATATTATTAGTAACTATAAATATAATTAAAAAGAAGTTTACAATTATAAAGAATTACTATTAAAATAAAATCTTCATTGTATTTTTCATCTTATATTTTACGGTCTTGTACTTTTTTTCTCACAAGTTTAATCTTTTGATTTTTAATTATCCATTTGTTGTCTTGAATTCTTTTACACGTCCTTTTATTATTCACATCTTTGTTTAATTTTCAGTTTTAGTTTTATAATTGTTATCGTCTTCAATCCAAGAAAGTTACAAAATAAAATGTGTTTTTCACCATTTTACTAACTAAAATAATAAAAAACGACGGATAATTAAACTAAAATTAAATAAAAGTATGAATGACTAAAAATTGAAAAAAAATTATGTAACATTATAAATAAAATTATTAAAAAAAATTAGTACTAAAATAATAAATAATTAATGGAAAATCAAAATTACAGATCTTGTAAAATATATAAAAAAATTCAATTGAGTCAAAATTGAAAATAAATAAAGATGCCAGAGCAACCAACCAAGGGGTCACGGGACTTAATTAAAAATCTATATAACCAAAGACCCGATTAATTAAAAAAAATAGAAGTTTGGTAAGCTATTTAAAAATTTTCAAATAATTCCAAGACCTACACTAGTAATTTAACTTAAAAAAAGAAATAATAACGATTAAAAATAAATTAAATATTGGAATTTATAAACAATTAAGACAAGTGAAAAATAAGAATAATTTCTAGGTGGTAATTTTGGTGATTTAACTGGGACTGAAATTAGTCTTGAATTAAAAGAAATCAATATAAAAAAACTTAATGTTCTCGTTTCTCTATAATCTGTTTCATTTATGTAATATTGTTTGAGTAAAGAAAACATTTCGCTTTAAAAAAATAAAGAAGTAGCCATATTATTATTATTATTATTTAATTTATTTTTATGAAGCATATATAAGGGCATTGTCTTGCATTGTGTAATAATAATAAATAAATAATGAGTGTGAACTTTATTGACTTGTTATTGATATCAAATTATCATCAAAGAAGGTTAGATCTAACATTGTTACTATAAACGTAAGGGAGAGTCTATAGGTATAAAATAGTAGAGCAAAAAAATATAGTGACTAAGAAACAAGAGGGTTCTTATAGCTATAATATTAACATTAATATATATATATATATATAATATTTAATATTTAAGAATATGATAGTCAATTATAATATCATATAGTCATGTTAAATAATAGTTATTGGTAGTTATTAATGACTATCTATTTAAATACTCATGATATTTAGAGCTTAGTTAACTCTGATTTGTCAAATGAAAGTAAGGAAGAAGATCAAAACAAGAATTAGTCCGTATTATCAGAAATCCAACAAGGGAAAACTATTCTATTTTTTTATAGAAAACACTAAAACAATGTTAAACACTTTAAATTTATCATACAAAAAGTATAGAAGGGGAAAAAATTAAAGTTGCTTGTGAAAAGATTATGAAAATTGTGAGATGTCCAATTAAAAAGTTTTGAATAATAATTTTACTGTCCACATTGTTAATAAAATGAGACTATATAAAGAAGAGATAATTAATACAAGGTGAGAGAGAAAGTTTTACATACTTTTTCTAATCAAATATGATCCATCATGGTGATCATGATAATAAAGTTCTATAACAAAGACATTATGTCAATAACAAAATTATGGGGAAGCACTGAAAATCATGTAAGAAAAATGTAATAAAAACAGAAGATAAATGAAAGAAAAATGTAATAAAAATAGAGAAGATAAATAAAAATCATTAAAGAGTCAGGTCAATTTCAATAAAGTAACATGTAGTGGTGATAATAAGTTCAATATAGAAAAAGAGGAAACTTCAAAAGAAGTGTTAATTTTAATCAATGTGTTAATTTTAATCAATGGAGTGATGAAATTTCATATGATCTCCTCAAAGAAAAACCAGTAATAATTCCGAGTTTACTAATTGTGGAAGAGGTAGAGAGTTTTCATCAAAAATAGTAATTTTAATTGCTTTCATTGTGGAAAGTTAGGTTATAAAAGCAACAAATTCTAAATTCAGAAAATAGGTTAACATTGTAGAAAATATTGATAAAATTTAAACAATTTACAAATTTTTTTTTTTGACAAGCAACAACCTTTAAGAAGATGAAAACATTTAGTATTTGAATACTCGTTGTAGCAACCGAATGTGTGAAACAAGGAGTTATTTTATTTTTTAGATGATCCATTGAATTATATAGTAAAACTGGTAGAATATACCAATATTTTAATTTTGAAAAAATGAAGAATCACATTAAATTGAAGGATGATACTCTCAAAATTTCATCTTTGATGTTTTATATACTCTTAGTCTTCATCACAACCTACTAAACATGGGACTATTAGAGAAATGCTAAAACATAGAGATGCACCACAAATGTTGCACATTAATTGACAAAAGTTTACTACTAATGTAAACTTGACTCCAAATCACCCATTTTCGTTGGAAATTTAATATGAAAAGTATCCTTATTTAGGTTTTATTATACTAAATGATGATTGTTATGACATATGCATTTTGGGCACTTTTATTTTTTTATTGAATTTTTTGGCAAAGAAATAATATGTTTTTGATTTATCTATTGTAAATATTTCCAATAATGTGTGTAAACTAGACGACTAGAATGAAAAATAGAATATTTTCCTAAAAGAAAGTCATGAAATGCAAAGAAGTTATTGAGATTGTATACTCAAACTTGTGTATTGTTGAGATTCCAACTCCTAGTGGTGGCAGGTAATTCATTACCTTTATTGATGATTTTAATGGAAAGATATGGGTGTATTCCTTGAAGAAGAAAATAGAAGTTTATGATGCCTTGGAGACATTCAAGGTATTTGTGGAAAAACAAAGTGATTGCAAAATTAAAGATACGAAAATAAAGGCCAAAAATATATTAATTGTATAGACTTCTTTGAGTAGCACAAAATCCATCACCAACTACCAATCATATATGTCACTCAATAAAATATAGTTGGTAAAAAAAAAAAGTTGGACAATCATGGACATGGTGAGATATATGTTCAAGGTTGAATATATGCCTAGAGAACTTTGGGAAGAAGTTGTTGCTACTGTTGTGTGTCAAATGAAAAGGTGTTCAACTAAAATTGTTCATGATAAGAAGCTTGGAGAAAAAGAAAACCATTAATTTGAGATTTCAAAGTTTTTGAGTGTATGTTATGGACCATATAACTAAAAAAGAAAATTGATAATAATGAGAGAATTGTGTTCATAGGATACTACACAAATTCAAAAGCTTACAAACTATACAATCCATAAAAAAAAAAGTGATTAGTAGTCCAGATATAACATTTAACAAATAAAAAATGTATGACTACACTTTGAAAGGCCAAAAGTATTTAGTGGTGATTCCATAAAATTATGTACAACAAAATGAGCAAAAAGAATTGACTCTTGATTAGCTCGACGCATCTAAAAGATTAGAAAGGAAATAAAGATGACTTACCAAATTGGAGGATTATATTGTGTGTAATAATAATAACTATCTAATTATGAAATTATCAATTTTTTTGTTATTTTCATTTTATGAGTTGTAAATTAGTAAGAAACTACAAAAAAATCATTATTGGTGAATATTCATAGGGAAAGATCACTCTTGATATTTATGAATGTTAAGATTCATGTGACAGAGAAGAATGATACATGGGAGTTAATATATTTTCCAATTGTTAAGAAGTCGATTCGAGAGAAATGGGCTTACAAGACCAAGTAAAAACCCAATTGTGAAATTGATCATTCTAAAGCAAGACTAGTAGTAAAAAGGTACAAGCAAAAATCAAACATTGATTACTTTGAGGTATTTTCTCTTGTTGTGAAATTAGATACAATTGGTATGATTATATTTGTATTAACTCCTAAGTATTTCGAAGATATATCAAATCGATGTCAAGTCTACTTTTATAAATGATATTTTGGAAGAACAAGTATATGTTGAGCAGCCTGCAAATTATGTGATCAAAGGTAACGAAGATAAAGTTTACAAATTAAAGAACTCATTGTATGACTTAAAGCATGTACTAAGGGCTTGGGCTAAGAAGATTGATTCATATTTTGTGAAAAATGACTTTCAAAGGTTTATATTTGAGCACACACTATATATTAAATTTATTGAACGGCTAAAGTACCCTTATTATGTGTCTTTATGTTGATAATTTAATCTTTATTGCCAACAATCTCTAGATGGTCATAGAGTTTAGGAAGGGTATGACAGAATTTTGAAATGACATATTTGGATCTAATGTCCTATTTTTCTAGACATTAAAGTCATTCAAGAGGATGGTGAAATTTTTATATCTCAAAAGAAACATGCAAGTGATATTCTAAAGAAATTTTAAGATGAAGAATTCAAAGTCAATCTCCACATTAGTTGAAGATAAATCAAATCGAAGTTTATAAGACAAATTAAATATAAGAGAGTATCCAAGCTAATACAAAAGTTTGGTTGGAAGTTTTAGATATTTGAGAGCAACAAGGCAGATTGTTTTTGGACTATGACTGCTTAGCACTTTCATGGAATAGCCACATTTGTGTCATTTGCAAGGTGCTAAAAGAATTTTACAATGCATCAAAGGTTGATAGATATGAACATGATGAAGTTCCTGAGGAAGAAAGAGAGGAAGAGCATCAAGAAATACAAAAAAAAAAAGTATGACTAAAAAAGACAAAGATGAACAAATAAGGAAGAGATTTGATAGGAGAATGACAAGAGGGAGGCTTAAAGCTTTGTAGGAGGAAATTAAAAAATTAATTTTTTGTAAATTGTAGAAAATTAGAGGAACTTGAGAGAAACACAAACTTGAGAGTAAGAACTAGGGAGAACTTGGTCTTAGATGTGAAAAATAAGAAATGTCTTTTGAAAGTCTTAAGTTAGCACATACATCTCACAAGGGCTAGTTTGATCATCATTGAATTTTCAAGTTTTCAAGACATATTCAAAATACCTGAGACTCTTAAACTTCATGCCCATGTGTCTCCATTCTAGTCATTATGTAGTAATCATTACATTTCTTGGGTCTTAGAAACTACCATGTGTTTTTCTAATTTCAAGGGATTAGTGTGTGTAAACAGAGTTAAGTGTAGTTAACCTTGATTAGGATAGTTAACTCTTTCTGACTCTCGAGACTCCTCCTTGATCAAATAATCCTTGTTATAAATAAGTGTGCTCTCCTTTGTATTTTCATAAGATGAATGAGGAAGAAACTCATTTGTGAGATTTTGTGAGAGATTGAGTTGTATTTCATTTTGGTTCTTATCTTGAGAAGTATTCTCAAGTGATTGATCCTCCTTTACTCATTCTTAATATGGAAAGAAACCAATTCACTCTTGAAGATATGATGCAATGTGTTTATATCAAAAGTACTTTATCCTTGCGATTTTTTTTATATAAGTAATTGTGAAGTAAAACTTGTTCACGTAGTAATAATGATTGAGCTGGAGATGTAGGAACAAGAAAAAATATATAAAATATACATTTCATTTTGATATTGGTGCAATGTCATGACCTTAAAAAAGACACATAAATATAAAATTCTCAACGGTTGAAGAAAAAATATATTGTAACAACTAATTGTGTAATCTAAATAGTACAACTAATTTTTTTTTAAATAATACATAAAAAAATATTCTCACAAAGATATATTGTACAATAATTAATTTCATGGTACAAAAATTCAATGTTCCATAGATAGTCTAAATACATCAATATTTAATTTTACAATATCCACAAATTTATTTTAAAAAACGAAGATCGCATATTGTGCAACTGAAAAATAAGATGCAAATATTTGCGCTAAATTATTAAAAGTTAAGTTATTTTACAAATTAAAAAAATGTTTGACATAATAAAAAATTAAACTTGATTAACGTAAGATGACGATACAAATTGATCAAGTTTTATTAAGTTTTGCCTATACCAAACATCTTTTTTTTTTACCATTGTTTGTAATTATTATTATTATTATTATTATTATTATTTAATCTATTTTTGTGAAATCTGTATAAAAGTATTATCAAACATTACGTAATAATAACAAATGATACTCCCATAGAGATATTTTATACAATAATTTTATAATTGCATTATATAAAAATCCAATTTTTCATATATAGTCCAAACACATCAATATTTGGTTTTACAATATTCACAAATTGATTGAGGAAAAGGAGACGAAAATAAATCTTAGCAACTGAAAAATAAGTTACAAATATTTTCACTAAATTATTAAAATTTAATTTATTTTACAAATTAAAGAAAATTTTTGACATAATAAAAATTTAAACTTGATTAAGGAAGATGATGATAGAAATTAATCAACTTTTATTAAGTTTTTCATATACGAAACACCTTATTTTTCGTCATTATTTGTGAGTTTTCTTTATAAATTATTACTATTATTATTTAATGTAGTTTTGTGAAATCTATATAAAAGTATTATCGTACATTATTTAATAATAAAAAACGATAAATCATTAAATAAAACTTTTAAAAAATATTTTATTTTTATGTTTCCGTGACGAGTGTAAACTTCATTAAATTAATATAGTATTTACCGTATCAATTTTTAGTGGAAATTTTGGTGATTTATCTAGGATTGAAATTAGTCTTGAATCAAAATAAATCAATATAAAAACTTAATAACTTAATGTTCTTATTTCTCTATAATATTCATTTATGTGTTGTTTAACTGAAAAAAAATTGCTGAAAATAAATAAAGAGAACAGTTAACACTAAAGAGTGGTTTCATTTTATTTAACAGGAAATTATTAAAATAATGTTTGGTTAACATAAATCACATCCCACAAGTACATTTTAATCTTAGTGGTCAATTTTAGAATATTTTTCGTATAGGCAAAAACCATATTAAACTTTTGTGGACGAAACAGATTTTGAAAAGGAATTTAAAAAAAAATTGAAACACACTTTAACTTAAATTTTTTTAACTTTAAAATGGCATTCATATAACTTTTACCCTTCAATTGTTTTACTTATGCCCTTAGTTTATTTTGACTTGAGAATCTTATTTTGTATTTGGAGTCAAGTTATGAGCACAAAATGATAAAAGGAATTGAAAAACATAGTTTATTATATGAAATTATAATGCTTTGTAGAAGGCTTAACTCTTGGTTATACATTCTAACAACAACTTTGTGAGGAAATGAGTTTAAATGAAAACTGAGAGTTCCTAACATACTTGAATGTAACAACACCACCTTTATTAAGTGGTTGATTTGGTGTGAGGAGACAAAAATCAGTATGAGAAAATGTCACAATCCAAGAAGGTATGGAATCAACTGAACCAAATCCTGTGCAATTCAGGATCACATTATTTTGAGCACAAGGACATTTGTTGGTGATAGTAACACCCATTCTGGTTTTTCCTACATCATAACTGGGTTTTTCCTACATCATAACTCGTGTTTGAGTTTGACTTATAGAAATATCACTCAAAGGGCAGTTACCATAACCTGATATCATGATGTATGGAAAAGTTAAGAACAATAATAATTCATAAAATTTGAATACAATTCATGACTTGAGAAAAAACAATACCTTTATAAACGAGAATAAAGAAAACAAATGTGGTGAGAATTTTCATGGTTGAATAAGTCATTTTGAATAGTTCAAAAAAAGGTATGACTTATTATATATACATTTAAGCAAATAATAATATTTATTACTTATTAAATATTTATTAAATACATATTTAACATATTTTTCAAAATTTAACCTGCTGTTAAATATCTTTCAAATTGGTTTCCATGATGCCTTAACTATTTATTAGATATAATATTTCACGAAAAAATTTATTAAATAGTTAATAACTCTCGTGACAACTAATTAAGTTTGTCATTTCCATCAAAATGTTATTGAATAGCTTTTTTTTAAGTGAAGTTTATTTTAATTACAATACTTGTTCCTTATGGTATTTCATAAATGAATTTTTTTAAAAAAATATAAAGTTCAATTAAGTTTTAATTTTACTTTATTTAATTGAGTTTCCATTAAAAATTTATGTTATATAGTAAATGTCCAAAATTTTTCCATATGTGTATTCACAAAGAAAATAAAAAATGACTTAATATAGTTTCAAGTCCCTTTCAATTTAATTATTTTCAATTGGATTTTCGTTACCAATTTTTAGTAAGTATAAAATTTTTTATATTTTTTAATCGAGTACGTATTTGTCATTAATAGGGATGATTCAACCATTTGATTTTACGGTCGTAATCAAAATATTACAAAATAATTATCGTTATCAAACATTATTGTTTCATATCTTTACATTATTATTATTTATTTAATATTAATTTATAAAATGAAACTATGTCATTATTTTGAAAGATAATTGACATATCAAAATTTTATTGTTTTTGTATCATACAATTTCACGTTAAAAAACCAAACGCTCATATCATCTTGGTGATAAAGACTTAATTGAGTAATATAAAAATTTTGGACATTTACTATATAACATAAATTGTTAATGGAAACTCAATTAAATAAAGTAAAATTAAAACTTAATTGAACTTTATATCTTTTTAAAAAATTCATTTATGAAATACCATAGGGAACAAGTATTGTAATTAAAATAAACTTCACTTAGAAAAAACTATTCAATAACATTTTGAAACTTAATTAGTTGTTACGAGTGTTATTAAATATTTAATAAATTTTTTCGTGAAATATTATATTTAATAAATAGTAATATTAAGGCATTATGGAAACCAATTTGAAAGATGTTTAATAGCAGATTAAATTTTGAAAAATATGTTAAATATGTATTCAATAAATATTTAATAAGTAATAAATATTATTATTTACTTAAATGTATATATAATAAGTTATATCTTTTTTTTAGCTATTCAAAAAGACTTATTTAACTATGAAAATTCTCACACACTTGTTTTCTTTATTCTTGTTTCTAAAGGTATTATTTCTTCTCAAGCCATGAGTTGTATTATTAAAATTTCATGAATTATTATTGTTCTTAACTTTTTCATGCATCATGATATCAGGTTATGGTAACCGTCCTTTGAGTGATATTTCTATAAGTCAAACTCAAACACGAGTTATGGTGCATGGAAAACCAAAATGGGGTGTTACTATCACCAACAAGTATTTTTGTGCTCAAAATAATGTGATCCTGAATTGCATAGGATTTGATTCAATTGAATCATACCTCCATGAATTGTGACATTTTCTCATACTGGTTTTTATCTCGTCACACCAAATTAACCACTTAATAAAAATGGTGTTGTTACATTCAAGTACGTTAGAGACTCTCAATTTCCATTTAAACTTATTTCCTCATTCTTATTAAAATATATAACCAAGGGTTGAGCCTTCTACTAAGCATTATAATTTTATAATAAACTATGTTTTTCAATCCCTTTTGCCATTTTGTGCTCATAACTTGCCTCCAAATATAAAATAAGATTCTCAAGTCAAAATAAACTAAGGGCATAAGTGAAACAATTGAATGGTAAAAGTTGTATGAATGGCCATTTTAATGTAAAAAAAATTAAGTCAAAGTGTTTATTTTTATTTTTTAAATTCCTTTCCAAAATATGTTTTGTCCACAAAAGTTTAATATGTTTTTTGCCTATATATATTATCGACGAAAAAAATTCTAAATTGACCACTAAGATAAAAATGTATTTGTGGGATGTGATTTATGTTAACCAAACATTATTTAATAATTTCCTGTTAAATAAAATGAAACCACTCATTCATGTTAACTTTTCTCTTTATTTTTTTTTTTTCAGCAAAATCTTTTTCCACTAAAACAACATATAAATGAAACATATTATGGAGAAATAAGAACATTAAGGCATTACGTTTTTATTTTGATTTGTTTTGATTCCAGACTAATTTCAAGCCTAGATAAATCACCAAAATTTCCTCTAAAAATTGACACAGTGTATACCATATCAATTTAATGAAGTTTACACTCTTCACAAAAACACAAAAAAAAATTATTTTTTAAAATTTTATTCAATGATAATATTTTTATATAGATTTCACAAAAATAGATTAAATAATAATAATAATAATAATAATAATAATAATAATAAACAATGGTAAAAAATAAGATGTTTGTTATAGGCAAAACTTAAAAACGATAAATTTCTATCGTCATCTTCTTAATCAAATTTACTTTTTTATTATGTCAAACATTTTCTTAAATTTATCAAATAACTTAATTTTTAGTAGTTTAGCAAAAATATTTGCATTTTATTTTTCAGTTGCACAATCTGTAATTTTCGTTTTTTTTAATTAAATTAGTGGATGTTGTAAAATTAAATATTGATGTATTTGGACTATCTATGAAACATTGAATTTTTCTATGATGCAATTACAAAATTATTGTACAATATATCTTGGTGAGAGGATTTTGTTTTTGATGTATTATTTAAAAAAAAAAATAGTTGCACTATTTGGGCTGCATAATTAGTTGTTACAATGTATTTTTGCTTCAGTCTTTGAGAATGCAATATTTATGTCTTTTCTAAGGACATTATATTGTTCCATTATCAAAATGAAATGCATATTATAATATGTTTTTTCTTATTTGTACATCTAGTGCTCAGTTCTTATTAGTATAGCCAATAAGTTCTATTTCATTATTAGTCATATAAAAAAAGTCTCTAAGGAAAAGTATCTTTGATGTGAACACATTGAATCACGTCTTCAAGAGTGAATTAGTTTCTTTCCAAGTTAACACTAATTTCTCTCTGACATGGTTGTACTTTTAATAAAACCTACACAAAAATTACAAGAAAACAATCCAAACTAAGCAAAAATTGAGTATTAGTAGGAAAAATAAAATATTGAAATTTGTCTACAAGTGTTTTCAGTCCAAAATTTTGATCACTCACTCTCAAAATGATAATTCACCCAAAGGTACCTTAGTAACACTCAAAATAGTCTAAAATTAATGAGAAAAGGCCTCTCACTTGCCTCCAATTCTCATCAAGAAAATATCAACTCTTAGGTGAAAGATGTAACAAATCCAAATAACTATTAAATAAATATCTTTCTCTTTCATTGCCAACTCAGTGAAGGGGTATTAGATAAAAGTGTCAAATGGAATAAGTGAAGGGATGTCCAATAAAAGTGTCAATGTATCATTTTTCATTTAATTAAGTTAAAACTATTAAATACCTTTTAATATATTAATATATTAAAGATATTAGTAAATTTCTTAAATATTTAAGAAAAGATCATGACAGGAAAAAATAAAATAAATATTAAATTTATTAAATGTGATGTAAAAGGTAAAAGTTGTATTCACAAATGAATTAATTTTAAAAATAAATAAAAATAATAAAACAAGGTTGAAACCAATCAAAATTTATTTAAAAAAATCCTTAACTAACTGATTTAGATTATTTTTAAGTTTGAAATTAAGAATGGAACTAAATCATTCATTTCTTTAATATAATGTTATATGTTTCGTAATTTATTAATACACAATAAAAATTTAAAATTACGAATAGAATAATAATTATGAAAAAAAAAGTTTCATAATAGGTTTCAACAATTTTTAATTATAAAATGTATAAAACATTTATAAAAAAGTAGTGTTTAATTATTTTATAATAATAAAGCCGTTTCAATTTACTTTGGTTTAAATGTATACTAAATTAAAATTAAAAAAAAATATTTAAATGATTTATAATAGAAAAAATTGAACCGCTAAGCATCCTTACTTCTAGTATTTTGGAAAATAATTAAATAAAGTAAAAATATATTTTTGTACATCTGATATTGATATAATGAATTAAATAGTTTCTTATTTAGCTCTTAAATTATATATTGTTAAATATTATTGTTGTAAAATAATAATCTTTTTAAGATCGCGATACACAAATTTTATGAAATTTACGTTTTATGTAAGTTAATAAAAAAGTATGTAACTTTTCAATGATCTCCCTCACGATATTTGGATTAGGATATATCTTTATTTTGATATTTTGAATGCAAATATAGTAGTTTAGTAGAAATTGGATAATCAACTATTTGTTAGTTCAGCCATACAGCAAGCATGACACACAAATAGCTGGTGTTGAGTTTGATTCAAAATCTGAACACCTTAAAACTCTATAAATATACAACACTACTATCAAGTATTATTATCAAATTTTATTTATTTTAAATACTTTTATCTTTTTAAATATACCGTACTATTATAAAGTATTATCAAATTTTATTTATTTTAAAATACTTTTATTGATATAAGTACAGAAGATTATTTCAAAGATAGATCACTATTTAATAATATTTCAATCAAAATTTATTATTAGAATTCACAAGTTAAAAGATAAGTTAATTTTTAAAATCTAATTCTAAATATTTGACAGTTTTTAAAATGTGAAGATAAAATTAAATAAAATATGATTAAATTAAACTTATTTAAATTCAAATATAGTAAAATAAGATAATGGTATTTAAATATCAAATAAGCCCATCTAATTAATATATCATAATCAAATCATAAAACAAATTTTATGATAAGAAAAATCATTTTGACATTTTGACTTAAAATAAAAACTATTTTGACATTTTTAATTTCAATACTCAAAATGCTATTTTGACTTAAAATAAATAGTCAATCTTGTTTTCAAAATAACTGACATGTTATTGAATAGTTTTTATTTTAAGTCAACTTCGTTGTTTGACATCTCGGTCAAAATGTCATTTCGGTTCAAAATTATTTTAAGTATTGTAATTAAAAAAAAAAAAAAAGGCTATTCAATAACATTTTTTTGATCGAAATGACAAACTTAGTTGTCACGAGTGTTACTAAATATTTTTGTTTAAATGTATATATAATAAGTCATACCTTTGTTTTGAGCTATCTAAAATGATTTATTCAACCATGAAAATTCTCACCACATTTGTTTTCTTTGTTATTGTTTCTAAAGGTATTGTTTCTTCTTAAGCCATGAGTTGTATTAAAATTTTATGAATTATTATTGTTCTTAACTTTTCCATGTATCATGATATCAGGTTATGGTAAGTGCCTTTTGAGTGATATCTCTATAAGTCAAACTCGAACAGGAGTTATGGTGCAGGGAAAACCAGAATGGGTGTTACTATCACCAACAAGTGTTCTTGTGCTCAAAATAATGTGATCCTTAATTGCACAAGATTTGATTCACTTGAATCCATACCTCCTTGGATTGTGACATTTTCCCATACTGGTTTTTGTCTCCTCACACCAAATCAACTACTTAACAAAGGTGGTATTGTTACATTCAAGTATGCTAGGGCCTCTCAATTTCCATTTAAACTCATTTCCTCACAAAATTCTTGTTAAAATGTACAACCAAGAGTTGAGCCTTATACGAAGCATTATAATTTCATAATAAACTATGCTTTTCAATCCCTTTTGCCATTTTGTGCTCGTAACTTGCCTCCAAATACAAAATAAGATTCTCAAATCAAAATAAACTAAAAGGATAAGTGAAACAATTGAATGGTAAATGCCTCCAAATACAAAATAAGATTTTCAAGTCAAAATAAACTAAAGGCATAAATGAAACAATTGAATGGTAAAAGTTGTATGAATGGCGATTTTAAAGTTAAAAAAAATTAAGTCAAAGTGTTTCATTTTTTTTTTAAATTCCTTTTCAAAATATGTTTTGTCCACAAAAGTTTAATATGTTTTTTGCCATATTGACGAAAAAAATTCTAAATTGACTACTAAGATTAAAATGTATTTGTGGGATGTGATTTATGTTAACCAAACATTATTTAATAATTTCCTGTTAAATAAAATGAAACCACTCTTTCATCTTAACTTTTCTCTTTATTTTTTTTTTCAGCAAAATATTTTTCCACTAAAACAACATATAAATGAAACATATTATAGAGAAATAAGAACATTAAGGCATTACGTTTTTATTTTGATTTGTTTTGGTTTGTTTTGATTCCAGACTAATTTCAATCCTAGATAAATCACCAAAATTTCCTCTAAAAATTGAGACAGTGTATACCATATCAATTTAATGAAGTTTACACTCTTCACAGAAAAAACAGACAAAAAAATTATTTTTTAAAATTTCGTTCAATGATTTATCATTTATTGTTATTACGTAATGTACTATAATACTTTTATATAGATTTCACAAAAATAGATTAAATAATAATAATAATAATAATAAACAATGGTAAAAAATAAGATGTTTGTTATAGGCAAAACTTAAAAACGATTAATTTCTATCGTCATCTTCGTTAATCAAATTTAATTTTTTATTATGTCAAACATTTTCTTAAACTTATCAAATAACTTAATTTTTAGTAGTTTAGCAAAAATATTTGCATTTTATTTTTCAGTTGCACAATCTGTGATTTTCGTTTCTGTTTTTAATTAAATTAGTGGATGTTGTAAAATTAAATATTGATGTATTTGGACTATCTATCAAACATTGAATTTTTCTACGATGCAATTGCAATTACAAAATTATTGTACAATATATCTCGGTAAGAGGATTTTGTTTTTGAAGTATTGTTTAAAAAAAAATTAGTTGCATTATTTGGGCTGGATAATTAGTTGTTACAATGTATTTTTTGCTTCGGCCCTTGAGAATGCAATACTTATGTGTCTTTTTTAAGGAGATGATATTGTTCCATTATCAAAATGAAATGCATATTATAATGTTTTTCCTTATTTGTACATCTCGTGCTCAATCCTTATTAATATAGCCAACAAATTCTACTTCATTATTAGTCATATAAGAAAATCTCTAGGATAAAGTATCTTTGATATAAACACATTGCATCACGTATTTAAGAGTGAACTAGTTTCTTTCCAAGTTAATACTACTTTTTTTTTGGAACTCTCAAGACATGACTGTTTTTTTAATAAAACCTATATAAAAATTACAAGAAAACAATCCAAACTAACCAAAAATTGAGTATTAGCAGGAAAAATAAAATATTGAAATTTGTCTATAAGTGTTTTCACTCCAAAATTTTGATCACTCACTCTCAAGATGATAATTCATCCAAAGATACCTTAGTAACACTCAAAATAGTCTAGAATTAATAAGAAAATGCCTCCAATTCTCATCAAGAAATATCAACTCTTAGGTGAAAGATGTAACAAATCCAAATAACTATTAAATAAATATCTTTCTCTTTCATTGCCAACTCACTGAAGGGGTATCAGATAAAAGTGTGAAATGGAATAAGTGAAGGGATGTCCAATAAAAGTGTCAATGTATCATTTTTCATTTAATTAAGTTAAAACTATTAAATACCTTTTAATATATTAATATATTAAAGATATTAGTAAATTTCTTAAATATTTAAGAAAAGATCATGACAGGAAAAAATAAAATAAATATTAAATTTATTAAATGTGATGTAAAAGGTAAAAGTTGTATTCACAAATGAATTAATTTTAAAAATAAATAAAAATAATAAAACAAGGTTGAAACCAATCAAAATTTATTTAAAAAAATCCTTAACTAACTGATTTAGATTATTTTTAAGTTTGAAATTAAGAATGGAACTAAATCATTCATTTCTTTAATATAATGTTATATGTTTCGTAATTTATTAATACACAATAAAAATTTAAAATTACGAATAGAATAATAATTATGAAAAAAAAAGTTTCATAATAGGTTTCAACAATTTTTAATTATAAAATGTATAAAACATTTATAAAAAAGTAGTGTTTAATTATTTTATAATAATAAAGCCGTTTCAATTTACTTTGGTTTAAATGTATACTAAATTAAAATTAAAAAAAAATATTTAAATGATTTATAATAGAAAAAATTGAACCGCTAAGCATCCTTACTTCTAGTATTTTGGAAAATAATTAAATAAAGTAAAAATATATTTTTGTACATCTGATATTGATATAATGAATTAAATAGTTTCTTATTTAGCTCTTAAATTATATATTGTTAAATATTATTGTTGTAAAATAATAATCTTTTTAAGATCGCGATACACAAATTTTATGAAATTTACGTTTTATGTAAGTTAATAAAAAAGTATGTAACTTTTCAATGATTTCCCTCAAGATATTTGGATTAGGATATATCTTTATTTTGATATTTTGAATGCAAATATAGTAGTTTAGTAGAAATTGGATAATCAACTATTTGTTAGTTCAGCCATACAGCAAGCATGACAAACAAATAGCTGGTGTTGAGTTTGATTCAAAACCTGAACACCTTAAAACTCTATAAATATACAACACTAGTATCAAGTATTATTATCAAATTTTATTTATTTTAAATACTTTTATCTCTGTAAATATACCGTACTATTATAAAGTATTATCAAATTTTATTTATTTTAAATACTTTTATCTCTGTAAATATACCGTACTATTATAAAGTATTATCAAATTTTATTTATTTTAAAATACTTTTATTAATATGAGTACAAAAGATTATTTCAAAGATAGATCACTATTTAATATATTTCAATCAAAATTTATTATTAGAGATCACAAGTTGAAAGATAAGTTAATTTTTAAAATCTAATTCTAAATATTTGACAGTTTTTAAAATGTGAAGATAAAATTAAATAAAATATAATTAAATTAAAATTATTTAAATTCAAATATAGTAAAATAAGATGATGGTAGTTGAATATCAAATAAGCCCATCTAATTAATATATCATAATCAAATCATCAAAACAAATAAGCCCATTTTGACATTTTGACTTATAATAAAAACTATTTTGACATTTTTAATTACAATACTCAAATTGTTATTTTGACTTAAAATAAAATATCAACTTTGTTTTCAAAATAATCGAAATGTTATTGATTAACTTTTATTTTAAGTCAACTTTGTTGTTTGACATTTCGGTCAAAATGTAATTTCGGTTCGAAATTATTATAAGTATTGTAATTAAAAATAAAAGTCATTCTATAATATTTTGATCGAAATGACAAACTTAGTTGTCACAAGTGTTATTAAAAATTTTTGCTTAAATATATATATAATAAGTTATACTTTTGTTTTGAGCTATCCAAAATGACTTATTTAACCATGAAAATTCTCACCACACTTATTTTCTTTATTTTCGTTTCTAAAGGTATTGTTTCTTCTCAAGCCTTGAGTTGTATTAAAATTGCATGAATTATTATTGTTCTTAACTTTTCCCATACTGGTGTTTTTGTCTCCTCACACCAAATCAACCACTTAATAAAGGTAGTGTTGTTACATTCAAATATGCTAGGGACTCTCAATTTTCATTTAAACTCATTTCCTCACAAAGTTCTTGTTAAAATATACTACCTAGGATTGAGCCTTCTATGAAACATTATAATTTCATAATAAACTATGATTTTCAATCTCTTTTGCCATTTTGTGCTCATAACTTGCCTTCAAATATAAAATAAGATTCTTCAGTCAAAATAAACTAAGGAAATAAGTGAAATAATTGAATGATAAAAGTTGTATGAATGCCATTTTAAAGTTAAAAAATGTTTCGTCCACAAAAGTTTAATATGTTTTCTGCCTATATATATTATCGACGATAAATATTCTAAATTGACCACTAAGATTAAAATGTATTTGTGGGATGTGATTTATGTTAACCAAACATTATTTTAATAATTTCCTGTTAAATAAAATGAAACTACTCTTTAATGTTAACTGTTCTCTTTATTTATTTTTTTTCAGCAATTTTTTTTTCCACTGAAACAACACATAAATGAAACATATTATAGAGAAATAAGAACATTAAGTTATTAAGTTTTTATATTGATTTATTGTGATTCAAGACTAATTTCAATCCTAGATAAATCACCAAAATTTCCACTAAACATTGATACGGTAAATACTATATCAATTTAATGAAGTTTACATTCCTCACGGAAACATAAAAATAGAATATTTTTTTAAAGTTTTGTTCCATGATTTATCGTTTTTTATTATTACATAATGTATATAGATTTCACAAAAATACATTAAAAAAATAGTAATAACAATAATAATAATAATGACGAAAATAAGGTGTTTGGTATATGAAAAACTTAATAAAACTTGATTAATTTCTATCATCATCTTCCTTAATCAAGTTTAAATTTTTATTATGTCGAACATTTTCTTTAATTTGTAAAATAATTTAAATTTTAATAATTTAGTAAAAATATTTGTAACTTGGTTTTCAGTTGCTAAAATTTATTTTCGTCTCCTTTTTTTCAATCAGTTCGCAAATATTGTAAAACCAAATATTGATATGTTTGGACTGCCTATGAAACATTAGATATTTAAATAATGTAATTATAAAATTATTGTGCAAAATATCTTCGTGGGAGTCTTTTGTTTTTTATGCATTACTTCTAAAATTCTTCTTAGTTACACTGTTGGGTTGCATAACTAGATGCTACAATATATGTTTTACTTTCAACTGTTGATAGTGCAACATGTATGTGTATCTTTGAAGACCATCATATTATACCACCCTCAAAATGAAATGCATATTTTAATGTTTTTCCTTGTTATTATATCTTGTGCTCAATTATTATTGATCTGGCCAACAAGTTTTACTTCACTAATATAAAAACCTTTTAAGATAAAATATTTTTGACATGTACACATTGCATCACATCTTTAAGAGTGACTTGGTTCCTTTCTAAGTTAGAATTTTCGTCTTCCTTGGACTTCACGGACATGGCTGCACTTTTAATAAAACTTACACAAAAATACCAAAAAAACAATCTAAACTAGCAAGATTTGAGTTTTAGTAGAAAAAAATTTATTGGAATTTGTCTTCAAGTGTTTTCATTCCAAAATTTTGATCATTCACTCTAAAAATGGTAATTCACTCAAGGGTGTCTTGGTCACACTCAAAATAATTTATAATTAATGAAAAATACCTCTTAATTGCCCCTAATTCTCATAAAAAAATACCAACTTTCAAGTGAAAGATGTAATAAATCCAAATTCATTGAAATCTCAAATTTTCTCAATTTTATTTGTGACAAAATCAAGAAGAGTCAATAAAGAAAAACTGAAAAGGTTCCAGAAGAAAAGGAACACAAAAGAATACAACACTTATGTGACATGTTTATAAACATAAAATCAAAGAAAGCTTGAAAAAGACTCAAATAATGGTGAATTTTGGTGCAAAATCTTCACTCATTGGATTCATGTAAAACCTTGAAATGAAAGTCACCTAAGAATTACACAATTTGGAAAAATAAATCCCACACAATATGCTGGAAACAATTGGCAATCTCTAAGAAAGTCTTTATGAAAATTGATTTAAGAAAATTAGGCCCAACTACACATGAACAACCATTTCTCAAACAGTTGGTGTGATAAATTTTGTATAATTTTCCTTTGACTCTTTTGCACTTTTCTTTGATTTTTGAAGACCAATATGGTTTGGTCATTCATTGCAGTAACCCCATTTAAAAGACTTTTTGCAAAATCAATTTCACAAGACAATCACAAATGAGAGAATCACACACACGAATCTTATGTTTATAGGTGCCCATACCGAATGTTATTTGTCCTTAACTAGTTAAACAATCTGATCTATCTCATATACTAATAATGGAATTATCGCGACTTTCATCACATTAAATTCACAACTTGTAGGAACAGTTGGCTCCAGAAGGGGGGTTGAATGGAGCCTGAACTCAATTCGCTATAAATAGAAACCACCAACCACGGCAAAAATATATAAGCACATATAAAGCAGTTTTATACTGGTTCACCCTAATCTCTTGGGCTACGTCCAGTTCTCCCTTGAACAAACCGTTCAAGAGGTTCCACTATTCAGCAAATAGTTACAACGA
>Ga0209489_104088_pt1 | contig 27375 bp, 5 predicted proteins | sample SiratrowhiteBW_FD_187527 | JGI IMG/M metagenome (GOLD analysis project Ga0209489, IMG submission 187527) | Root nodule microbial communities of legume samples collected from California, USA - Siratro white BW (SPAdes) (version 2) | ecosystem: Host-associated > Plants > Roots > Nodule | place: USA... | reverse complement strand
ATATATATATATATATATATATATATATATATATATATATATATATATAATGCATTTAATTATATAAATATTTTTAAATCTTTAATTAGTTAATTAATGTTTCTAATTGAATAAATTAAAAAGATTATTATCTTTACATGTTATATTATTTTATTATAATTAATAATTTCGAATTAATTGATAATTAATAATGACTTAAGCTATGATATCATTGTATATTATACTCCAAAATAAAAAAAAACAATTAATATTTTAAATTGTTTTCATTTTTATTTTTAATTAGAAAATGGACTAATAACCCAATTTATAACGTGTGATGGAGTTGGCTGATTAAAAATATCAACCTACTTCACTAAATTAGTAAATTAGTGGTGGCCTAACCCGTTAGTCATATCCATTGTCACCAAAAAATAGTTATCTCAACTCCAATATGCTATTTTAGTATATGCTAGTTTAAATAATAATATATTTCTCAATTTTTTTCTGCAAACTCCTCAATAATGCATTTCAGATATATAATTCAATATAAAACTAAATATATGCAACTTCATTAACTCGTCTATTTAGAAGTATTCTAAGCAACTTCAAAATATCCCAAAAGCTTAAGTGAACTTATTATACTTTGAAAATATGAACCTTACAATAGCAACATTTTCCCTTGATTATATCACATTGACATAGCCTTGCGAAACCCAAGAAAAGAAAATATAACTAACAAACTCTTAACTTGTAACCAAACCAATATTATGATAAAGTAGTAAATATTTTCAATTTGTTAACAAAATCGAAGTCTTAACATATTATATGGAAATACAAAGAAAATAATTTTTGAATTTTTTTTATAAAATAAAGAATATAATTATTATAACCAATTTACAGACTTTTATTTATTTTAAAAATATATCTCTAAAAAACACTATAGGTCTCATTTTATATCTAAAATTCAGGAAAACTTTATATAAGTAAATTTAAATTTTAATAAAATAAAAAAATCAAGAAGTAATTTGTAATTCTAACTCAATTCTCTAATAACAAAATACAACCGTTCAAACACTCTAAAAAACGTAGATAAATTATCGAACCTCGTTAAATATTATATTATTTATTTTTGATCATTCTTATATTTATAGCATAAGTTTCTCAACAACACTAAAATATATAAAATAAAATTTGTTTATCTATTTTAAAATAAATATTAAAATTAAAAATAATAAATTAGTTTTTTAAATAAAATAAAATAAAATAGTTTACATATACTAAAATCAAAATTCACATATTTTATAATAACTAAATTCTAGTATTTCAAATTTCATAGAGATAAAAAATTAAAAAGTTATAAAAACTTATTAACTTTACAGGAACTAAAGATTCCATTATAAAAACTACAATGAAAAAACAAAAAAAATTACTATCCATGACATTCATCTACTAGCTTGGCCTCAGACAATGTTCTCAAAAAAAAAACTTCAATCTCATGCAAGCAAATTAACACTTATATTCTAAATGAAAATTCAGAAAACTTACATCATAAAGTAAATTACATGCATACATGCACGTTTTTCAGTAAAATACTTTTGCATGGGGATGAAGAATACATGAGAAGATGTAGTATATATGCTGATGCATGCATGCATGCATGCCCAACAAAAAAGGGACCACAGCCGTGTGAAGAAAAGAAAGAGTAGTCACATAGAAAAGTGGAAGAACACCAATATCGAACAAGAGGGATTCTAATGAGTGCAAAATTTCCTTCACATATTCCCTCCACAATTATATATACTACAAATTTCAGATGCAAAAGATTGCAATGTTCAAAGGTATAGCTATATATGTAGATGCGTTAGCCATGATTCATATCCTTTCCTTTATGCCATCCACCTCTCATCATCATCATCTCTGTGTACTGTATCAGATCTGTGATACCTTCTTGCACCCTCTATGAGACACATGGGTCACACCCTTAGAACTGCTCCACTCACTTTATCATGAAAAGCTTTTGTTTGGCACTGCCATTCCTACTTAGTTCGCTTCACATATCATCACATTTTATGGTTCATATGTCATCACTTTTTATTGCACCAAGGGATATACTATTTTACTCATTTTCCTCTTGAATTTGCAAATGATTGCCCACATTATTATAATTTTTGATAACTAATTTGAATTCAATTAATTTGAGAATTTACACAAAAATAGTTGAATTAATTTTTGTTTGAGTATTTGATTCCAAACAAACTCATGTAGCTAGTTAAAATTCTCTATTACTAAATAATTATAATTATCTATATAGTTTTATGATACAATTATAAGAATAATATATATTATTCAGTGGATGGAAGTAATCACAATAAAATATATTATTTATATTGTTTAATGGTATTGTATCGAGTTCATATTATTCTTATTTGGTGAAATGTGTGGTGGAGAAAGGTTCCTGTTTCCTTTTACCACCTCAAGATTGTAACACTCTATAAAAGTAAACTACTGCTAATGCAATTAAAATAATATGATCATGCATAATTTATAATAATTCATAAATAATACATATCAAAATACTGAACTGAAAATTTATAACATGGTTACAATATTAGATATAAGTTTCTCAAAATATAACATTATTCTTAATAATATCCCTCAACCTAGATGATCATCTAAAGATCCATTTGCAACATCATCTGCTCTCATGTCAAGACACGATTATTATTGACAGAAATCAAATATAATACAACAAAAACAAAGGGTAAGCTAACCAGATCTTAACAAATAAAAAATATTCCATTTAATGTATCATTACAATATAAGAAGTTGACACACTACTAACTTGACTATACTTCCAGAAGACTCGTGCATTGAATAGACCTCGAGATATGCACCTATCATAAATCTTCAAAGTGTGATTTCACACCACCTCCATATAAATGAATCCTCAATCATGTATGATAGGGTTAGTCCTCCTGAGACTTTTTTGACCAGCTATATTTCAAGCTGCAGTCACTCAGTTCAGACCTACTCCGACTCTTATCACCTAGTAATAATCAACTATTTGATACTTATTACTAGTATTACTAGTAGAGTTAGGATATCAATCGTTAACCAGATCCTTAAACAATGCACATCCTATATGACCTAGACATGGGTATTTCCTTTTCTGAAAATACTATGTCTAGACTCATAGACACTTTATTAGTTCCATAACAAAATATAAATCTCTTCTCATGTATCATTTATTCACTTTTTAATTTCAATCTCCAAAAATGAAAGAAATAACTAAATCATTAATACTAATAAATTTAAAGTAACAATTAATCTATTATATTAAATGTATTCCAAAAGAATTAAACAATCAAAACGAAAAGCTAATTCTTTTTTTTTTATCTTGGGCGAGAATAATTTCGCTCGAGCAAAAATCTTGCTCGAGCGAAAAATTTGTCGCTTGAGCAAAAATAGTCCAGAGAGCACTCTTGCTCCAGGGCCATTTTCGCCTGAGCAAAATCACTCTCACCTAGGCAAAGGATTTCTTGCCTGTGCGGAAATACTCCAGAGAGTACACTTGCTCTAGGGACTTTCTCGCCTGGGCGACCGTATCCTTGCTTGAGCGAAACTACTTTCTCGCTTGGGCGAAAACAATCCAGAGAGCATACTTACTCCTCGAAACCATTCTCGCTTGGGCGAGATGCTGTCACCTGGAGGGATTATGCAGAAAACAACAACTTATTAGACAATTCATGCAATTTTTACTACCACAAATCTACTACACATGCCTCAGATGACAAACTTATAGAAATTCAATTTGCATTTCATCAATTTCCACATACTTATCATACATACAAGAATAAATAAATAATCAAAACTTAACTAAAGTTTCATGTCAACAGAGAAATCATCCATCACAAATGCATTTTCACAGACACACTTTGGTAAAACCCTATCTCACAAACAAACTGGAACCAGGCAACATGCAAGTCAGCTTCCCTTACCTGAATCGCAGTAGAAATTCTCTTTAACAGTCCCAACATCGAATATGCATCAAATGGCCTCTGATCAACGATCAGACTAAAACACTAGGGAACTGAGCTCACAGAGGCACTGTTTGATAACTTAGAGGCCACATGCAAGCTTAGAAGACAAAGGAAAACAAAAACTTAAAACTGGCTCTGAGAGAAGAGAGTAGAAAAGGAACTTACTCTAACAGAGATTCTGATCGGATAGACTTACTATGTTCTTCATCACGAGTACAACGGTAAGCTCCGCTCAAAAAACTGATGAAAGACAGGAGCAGAAGCTTAAAGAGCAATTAGAGGAAAAGAAAGTCAGGAATTTTAGAAAGATGATGACTCAAGTTGAAATAAGACTTACACTACTTACTTTTTTCTATAAATAGATATTTTCAGTTTAATAATATAATAATTAAGTGTTTCATTCCACTTTTAACACTTCTACTCATATTTTCTAGACTCATATTTTCTAGACTGTTACAAAGATGTTATGATATTTTTTATTTCTAATTCATCCAGATAAATAAAAATGGATTATATTACTACTAAAATAATTTAGCTTTTTAAATGTATCATACTATATATATATATAACACAATTATATATTAAATACTAATAATATTATATACATCTATATATAGAGATGTTTGCCACATTTTGATCCTACATAATGTCCCAAGAAAAAAAAACTATGTGTAATTGTTGCATACCATGCAATTTTCTATCCCCACAAATTTTAATATTCCAGCAGCAAGATTCTATTTGAATTTTGGAATAATATGACATTGAACATTTATAAGTGTTTGGTGAATCATGAAGACCATTGAAAGTGAGATTCAACTTTGTTACTGGTCTAATTTGTATTCTTTGAATTAAAAGGAACTTAACAATGAAATATTCAAACTTTTAAATAAGAATTTATTCTCCAGCCACTTTTTCTTCCTTTTCACCTAATCAAATTCATAGATTCAAATGTTACATTCAATTTTGGATTGTCTTTGGGGAGAAAGACAAAAGCGCGTATTTTTATACATAACCTCGGCGACGAATAAACGAAAAAACAAATGTGACGACAAATGCATACCATCACAAAAGATATTCGCTTTTGTTTAATTCTAACTTTATACGATAAAATGAATTGTAAGAAGTGTCGAATTAATTTTTAAATTAAAAATCAAATAATCTGAAGAGTTTATAATTTTTATTTTGCATTTAAGCCAAATATAAATTGTTTTAAGTATAACTTGTAAATAACCATTTGTTAAAGTTCGTAAGTATTTTCATATATTAATGCTCTGGCTAAAATATGTTGGTAGACACTAAGACACTACCATTCAAAATGAGTTGAGTTTTTCCTAATATTTTATTTATTTATATATACATAAATTATTATAATTTGGTACATCTCTGGCTAGATAGGTCCTCATTTTAAAGAATTTTAAATTGGTAACTTCTATTCTTTCCTTTACTGGTTTAATTAAGACTTACTTGGATCTTGAAAATATAACTTATAAATATAGAGAAAAAATAAAAATAAAAAATTATTTTTTAAATTACGAAATAAAATTTGAATGATTATTTTTTTATTTATAAATATTTAATTTAAATAATAAAATATTTAAATTTCATCTTATATAACAATTTTTATTTTTATGCATATTAATTCGTTTCCTATAAATAGATTATTATTTAACTGTATAATTTTATCATCGAAAATCTTCGTATGAGATTAAAATATTCTAGTTTGAGAGTTACTTATTATAATTTATTTTATTTAAATTTGATTTTTGATGTATGGGGATTAGATATTTGTGTCTCACAAAAGGAGTTGTAATTTTTGCTAGAAAATTTGTATGAGAAGGTTTGCAGGTTTTATAAAAAAAATTTATGAGATGAGTTACAATTAATAATTTCAAGAATATGTTAAATATTGTGGATATATTTCACATGTTTTTCTTTAATGCTTGATATTTGATAGTTGTGAGAATTAATAGGTATGATTTACATATATTCTTTAGGTATGATATGCACGGTAGGAAAGTACGAAGTTTTAGGTCACAAGTATAGAATATTTGTGAATCATGATTAAAAAGTGTTTTTTTTTATTGAAAAATATTTTATAGTTCTAATAAAGAAGTTTTGAAAAGCACTCATAGTTTGATATAAGTAGACTCTATATTTACTAGTTTTTTTAGATGATTTTTTTTTATGAAAAAACTTTTCAAAATTTCAACACCATTTATTAATTTTCGTGTAAACAATTGTTAAATTTATATTAAAGTATATTTAATTGTACTTTAAATATTTTATTTTGAAAATTAAATTTTATTTTATATTGTATTATTCTTTTTTCATTTCAAAGGTAAATATAGAAGGAACTATACATTGCCGAAAATACTGATTTTATACACAACTTTTATAATTTATTTATTTATTTTAAAACATCTCTCAATTAAAAATCAAAGGGTGGTATTTCAAATACTGAAATGTATTTTAAAGTACATTTCATATAAAAGAAATAAGATAAGAGACAGAGGATAAGTTGATAAGAAAGAATTGAAGAACTGAAAAAAAAAACTCAGTCCAATATTCTTTTCGCAAATGACCATGAAATGCTCGTATTAATATAAAAAATAAAATAATATTATGAATATAAATAAAAAATATATTATTAATACTATAATTTTAAAATTAAATAATCTCAAAAATTATTTTTGTTTTTATTTTTCACTTCTTTTAAATAAAATAAATCTCTAAATTTATTTTATTTTTTATATGTTTCTTTTCAATATAAGTATCTTTATTTTTACTTTATTTCTTTCTATTTCTCTTATTTTCATTTTCTTTATTTTTTTCTCTCTGCCAAATAAATCTTAAAAAAATTGATTTTTTTACTAATACTCTTTATAAGCATAATTCTACGACGGAACTAGTTCTATAAAATCAAATTCAAGTTATATGTGAATCATGTTAGCATCTGTTTTCCTAGAAAAAAAAATATTACTGTGTTAATATTTACCATAGTAATTTAAATACTTACAATTATATTGTTAAAAAGCATATTGTTTGTTAATTATGTTACTCGAAGTTAATATTTACTATATACTATACATGTATATATTTAAATGAAAAAGAAAAAGTATATTATTATGAATATGTAGAGTGAAAACGTGTACATCCGTGTAGAGTATAGTTATCCTCAAAGTTAATACTGAGAAACTATGATGAAGCAGAAAAAGTCTAAAAGTATGAAAAAAAAATGATGAGAAATTTCTTGAGATTCTCTAATATGACAATGACACACCCGCACGAGAGTCTCTTCATTGGATTCTCTTCCAAATGCTGCCACATCCACAGACACACAAAACCACAGATCTTAATCAAAATAATTTCATTTCATGTCCTCAGTCACAGTTTAGCCACTCCTATGTAAGAAAACACATTAATTATTTATTAATATAAAACATGCATGATTAACTCATAACAAATATTAAGATAAGTATTTTTCTAATTAAAATATTGATTCTGCTTAAGATATTTGTATGTACAGTGTGACTAGAGATGTTAATTTTTTTATGAATAAACAATGAAACTGTGCCCAAATACGTCCACTTGCTGCCTTCAAGAACTTCCAACTTGGACAGAAAGGGTTAAAACTGTCATGGCAGAAGCTATGCAGCCTATGTCTTCACTGCTTGAAAATTGTCTCGAGGCAAAATTGCAAAATAGTTTTAAAGATTTGTGTTTTGTAGTCATGTAGAATCCCTATGACTTCATGTGATCTAAATAAGGAGTAACAAATTGACATTTAAAAAAAAAAAAAAAAAAAAAAATTAATTAAATAAAAAAAATTAAATTTAAAAAAAAAAAAAAAAACAGTACAACATAGTTAGAAGGGTCTTGCGTGAAAAATAAATGAGTTTTGTTTTTGTTTTTGAGGAAGAGATGGTGACACATACAGTATCATTAATTTCATGTATCATGTGGTGGACCCTTGGTTTGACTATGGTATACACTATTTTAGCCTCATTTAATCAAATGTTGAAGACAAACTATAGTGCTACTGTATAATGATTAGTGGGGTTTAGTCTTACCAACTACAAAACAAAATTCAAACACTTAATTACAAGAGTGTCTAATCATGATCTCAGGAATTAAAGATGTTGATTTGATTTGAATTTGTTATTATACCAATTTGCGTGTATGGAACTGCAGAGAGTACAGAGTACTACTTCTTCTGAAATTATTTATTTCTGTAACTCAGAGTGGATTGTTAACAATTACTTACCTTATTGTGACCATGAATATATCATAGAAACAGAAGGGTACCAAAATTTACTGTGAAATTAAAAGTATCATTACCAACAAGTGATGCAGTAAGAGAAGCAGAGGGAGAAAAAACAAAGAGGGATTTCAATACAAAAGGAAAGTGTATGGCTTTACTTTCTCTAGTTGACAGCTGAAGCTTTGTTGAGTTGCAAGCTTGAACACTCACACACCTTAAACCAAACCCATTACATTTGCACTCAGCACACACTTGAAGGTCAGAACATGTCTTCTATAAGAGGGAAAGGAAAGAAAAAAAAAAAAGTAAGCTAAAAATCTAAATTTAGTTGGGGAACCACCCCAGCTAAATTTAGTGACTGCAAACCCTACAAATTGTTAAAATTAGCAGAAATTGAAGAAAGGGGGAAGAAGTAACTATTTCTAAGATGAACACACCAAAATCTAGAGTTCTCAAAGCATACCTCTGTCATTTGCTAGAGGTACACATGAAGAGAAAATATACTAAAACCACTTCAAAAGTCCATCTTCTAAAGTGTCATGATTTATTACTATAACACATGTATCTTTCTCAATAGTCTATTAACACACAAAATCAAACTGAGACATCTCGAAGTGCCACTAAGAAAAAGTGCTCCAAGTCAGGTGGTACAAAGAACGAAAGTGGAGACCTTCTCAAAGAGCAATTGGAAAGAACCCTTGGCTTCTTTGGTGCTGGAGGGCATGTTGAAATCTCAGGAATCCTAAACTTCTGACCCTTTGGTGTGGAACATGGACTCAAGGACACATCAATGACCTCAGAACCTTGCATGTCCACTTCCTTTGAGGAGTCTTGTGAGCTTATGGAGGAGCAGCTGGAGGGCAAAACAGTGGGAACAAGATCAGTCTCTTGCTTTTTGTTGCTCTTTGTGTGCTGTGGCTGCTGCTGCTGCTTCTTCTTGAACTGTGCTGTTCTTCTTTGTTGTCTTGTTCTCCTTGTTGTTGTGGTGGTGGTGGTGGTTGTCTTTGAGGCTGTCCTTGTTGATGTTGCTGCAGTTGTTGTCCTTCCAGAAGGGGCCATCTTCTTGAGACAATGAGGGAAAAGCTGATTCTGGAGGGGTTTGGTTCAAAAGAACTGGTAAAGGTTGCTATAAACTGGCATGTACAAAAGCTGGCAACTACAAGATATTGAGCCTTTACCAGGGCCAGGCCAGAGCAGGGTTCTTAAACCAAACACTAGGAGGGCACAAACTTATCCTACAGAAGAGGGCTTTGAAATGATAATTTTTGACTCAAAAGTATGGAGGGAAGTGATGAGGCCTTGGTTTTGTAGAGAAGTTTGGTAATGATGATTCAAGTGGGAACTATCTCTCCTTCACACTTCTGTATATATATAACTGATACCACTAGCACACTGAAATAGCCAAACTCAAGAGAGTGGAGCAAGGAATCTTCAAGACAAGGTTTCTTAAAAGGGACATCAAGTGCTTTTTAAACACCCATTTTGGCATTGTGAAGAGGTATGCTACAGTTTTGACACAAACCTAAGTTTCCAACCAAATCATAATTACAGTGTCGCTGTAATTAATGACATAACTCAAGAAACCCCAAATTTACATTAACACTACAAGACAAACCTATGAAATTGGAAAAGAGCACATGAGAAAAGATTAATTGGGTTAGTAGATATTTTGATATTTTTTACATTACATTAAGGGTAGAATTATCACGGGCAGCGGGCAGGGCTGCTGCTGCTGCCCGTAGCAGTCAAAGAGAGTTAGAGAGGGAGAGAGGCACATTCAAATAATGGGGACCCTATTGAACTTTATTGATGGACATGTCTTCACTTGAATTTCTGGGATTTCATCAATTACCAAAAGTGTTAAAGGCTTAGTAATTAAACCACAGAATCTTCTTTTCTTTTCAGTTTTTTTAAGCACATAAGATATTTTAGGCCATAGCTAACATTCAAAATCACTACCTTACATTCAAATTTGGGTACTGGGTAAGTAGGATATACCTAAATTCATCTATCACTTTATTTGTTTATTTAATAATAGCAACAATAATAATAATGTCATAAAAAAGGAAACCTTTTAACAATAATGTCAGTATATACACACAAGTAGCCACAATTAACGCTATTCCATGTGTAACTTTGCATTTTTCTTGGTATATCCTCACTATTCAAAGCACGAAAAATTCTCTTTTAATTGCTTAAATTGTAATAATATTTTACATCTTTCAGTTAATGGGTATGATGATGATCATTAATTAGTAACTACTGCTTCTAAATTCTTGAAACCTGTAGTTAATTGATCATAGTACACTGTGGTTTGTAGATGGAGGCCAAGCTGCCCGTTGCCCAAGGAAGAGATAATAGTTAAGATTCTCATTTGCTGATTCACACATTAAAATATATATATTATTATTATTATTATTGCCCCCACTAATTGATGTGTTTGTTTGGTAACATTAATTTAATTCAGGGGTTGAAATATAGGAGGGGCAGAGAGGGTTGTCTACTAGTGCTAGTATTTTGTCTTTTAGCCCTAAATTATAGGGTCACCTTATCAGAATCAGACTCCTAAATTGTTTTTCTAATGTTTTGCTCATAGGATCCTAGGAGGGCTGTGCTAATTGCTACACTTCTATTATTTTTATTTTTATTATTATTCCATTGCTCGTTTTTCACCCAGGTTCACCCATCTACTGCAAGAGACATATTCCATTGCACATTTTACCACCAAAGAATTTTTCGATGTTGTAATTGGTTGCATTAGTATTTTGGATAAACACAAGTCAAAAGAAAACACAAGAATTTTTGAGTGAGGAGAATTAGCATATCTACTTAGGTTCCTAGGTAGCCAAAGCTCACGAGCCACCATAATTTGACTCAAAGTGTTTATGTGTATAAAAAGGGAACTTCAAGATAAGGATGTAACATTATAAAAGCTTATGACTCATGGTACTGCTATTAAATTAAACTGCACAGAGTTCTAAAAATTTTTACACGAGTGGGAGAATAATAAATGACAAAAAAAGTTATCTACTTTGTACTAATTACTTACAGATCGTTCTAAATTACTAGAAGCAGTAGTTGTACATTTGATAGATAGGATTATTAATAAATTCAAGAGGTTCACAAAATGATAAAACAAGACAGATATTTTTTTATTATGTAGTTTGAAATTTTCAAATTATTTTCATGGATCGCTTGCAATGAAAGAAATACTCTGAATGTACATTTTGTTTCTAAGTAAGTGAAATGATTATGTATGTCATATATATTATTTTATCATCGTACGTTGTATTTTATTTTATTTTCTATAGTTTTATATATACTATATATTCAAGAGGTATGTAATTATTCATAAAAGAAGCGTCAACCAGATTAGGATATTATTATCATGATTTTATCTTGAGTGTTATATTGTAAAGTAAATTATTTTCAATTCAATCCGATGTAAAACCACGTTGAGTCCAAAAATATGAGAAATATATACATTTCACCCATTTAACAAGAGAAATAATGATAAAACAAATAAAAAATGATTTTGAATAATATTATATTTAATAAAATTTTATAATAATTATCTTGAAAATTATATCAACAATCACATATAATTAAACAACATATAAAGGTTTTAATATCATATATTTAATCATTAAACTCAATAACTAGCATTTTATTTTAATAATATCCTAATAAAATTATCAAATTGTATAATTTGTTTTTAAAATAGACAATTTTAATATATTACGGTAACATCGTTATCACAGGGTGAAGAAAGTTAGGTAAATCTTTGAAAGGAGAAGTCAAACATTATATATCTTTTATCCATTTTATTTGCGCAATCTAAAAGAATACAATAAATTATTACTATATATATATATTCTCTAAATATATTTTATACAATTAAAATTTATCGTACATAAATATACAAGTGTATAATAGATAAGAAAAGTGTATAATGCATTTATTCTTTTTAACTTTTTCTTATATTATTAGAAAAATCTAAAATAATAGACTTTTTAAATGCATATATTTATATTTTAGATCTATAATCAATAATTTATATTATAATTTCTTAATTATTGATACTTTGTTCTAATTAGATTCAAATTAAAACTAAAGATATTAAAAACAATAACTTGAAAGAAATAAAAAAATAATAATTTATTTTTATATTTAAAACACAAAAAAGATATCTTAAAATTTGAAAATAAAACACATATTAAATATTTTTTACTGAATACTAATTAAGACCAGCCCAGATAAGAGGAAAGTAATAAAATTATGACAATCTTCAGATAAATCATCTAATATGACCTCAATACAATCATCGACGAATCAATGATGACAGTAAGGTATCAACATCCTTCTTCATTTCAATCAAATAAGCAATAACAAATTTATATTTAGTAGAAATGAGAAAGTTTAGCAATATATAATGTTTCAAGGTTTTAGATTAAAGGTAGTGTCATTCTTTGTGTGGATTTAGCTTTTGTCTTATTCTTGTTTGATTTTTGCAATATATTTTCTCTTAATTTTCTAGTAAGTGGTATCTGAACAAATAGTTTATGATAGTAACTAGCTCAGACGAGTATAATTTGATTTCTCTTCTTCACAGAGGTTTCAAGAAAACAAATAAAATATTAAAAAAAAGATAAAAAAAAATAAAAAAATACAAGTGTAGTTTAATTTTGAACATTTATATTTGAAATTTTTGTAATTTTCATTTACTACATTCATATATGTTAACATTAAAAAGATATATTTAGGAGAGTGAAATTCGTCACTCCAAAAAATAAGTTTTTCAATGAGAAGTGGAGGTGTGACTGAAAATATTTGAATGATTGAATTATATATAAAAAATAAAGGATGAGCAAATTGAATAATGAAACTAATGTTATTATATTTTTTTCTTTGTTATTTTGTAATAAAAAAATCTTAAATGATGTTTAAATAAAAAATTTCCCTTCATTTAATTACACCATCCATTTCATCACAAGGGGGCTTTGTTTCTGATTGTATAATCCACCAACCATACCAATGAAAATTTAATCTGTTAAAAATATGTCATACACTATAAGTGGTTAGAAACTTAAACATGTGTAATCATATGCATTTTATTTGTATTTAGTAATTACACACCTAAAAGTTTGAACTCCAAATTACTTATTAAACTGAAATAGTTATTTGTCTAATAATTTTAACTCTTAAGGGTATATCTAGAGTGATGATGTGGATTGAAGAATTAATTTGCACAAAACCGACAAGTTAGTATATATGTTTATTTCTATGTGAGTTGATAAAAAAATTAAAAAAAAATCACCAAATTATTAAAAAAAAAAGAAAAAGTTTAAGACAAGAAAATATATTATAAACAAATTAAAACATAACATGAAATAAAAATTTCATTAATAATAATTTATGTAGCAATAAAATATTAAAAAAATAAACCTAAAATTTAGAAGAAACACAGATCTCAAACAAATAATCTCTATATTGAGGGTTTCTAGTGTTACTGTTTTGATGAATGATAGGAAGCATGAAAGACAAATGGGCATGCCCCTTTGGTCCACACCAAAATTTAAATACAAAATATAGAGAGGTTGGTGTCGGTTGCCCCTTTGAGTTACAAAGAACCACCATGTCAGAGTTGCACACATTGCATCGTATGTAAATAACTTCATCATTAAAAATGTCGGCAAAAACACTTAAATATATTTTTTGTTAATTTAACTTTATATGGAACATATCAATAAAATACAATTTATTTGAACTTTTTACCTAATTTTTAAAACATATTTCTAATAAGATACTTCGTACTAAAATAATAACAAAAAATTAAATTTAAGTTTGATAAACCAACACATAAGCATAATTTAATCTTATTTAGTATCATTGTTTTTTAAACAATTTTAAAATATCATTGTTTATTATGTATAAACAACATTGAGTGTATTTGAAGAACAGAAGAACATTAAACAAAAGGTTGACAACTATGTAACTATTGTCTTTTCTGGAACCAGCCACCACTTAAATATTTTACATATACCAGTTCCACAAAGTTCAGTTCGTAAATATATTTTGAAACAAAAAAATATTGGTTGAAATTCTAGATGCATCCACGCACCATTACAATGGAGATATGCATGTTTCAATTTCTCTAAAGAAAAGTTTTTTCATAAAGCTGTCAGAGTTTTCAAAATAAATTATTTTAAAAAAATCACAGGTTTAAAATAGAATATGATTTCACAAAACATAACAAAACTTATAATTGAAAGAAGAAAAAAAAAAAAACATGCAACATGGCCATTGAACATGTTCAATTTTAAAATTGTTTGTCCCTTCAATAATATATGCTACAATGGTGAAACAGTGACTATCAGTGCTAGAATAACTGCATAAAATATTGTTCATACTCCTCTTGATAAATTATTATGAATCTTAAAATGTAATTACTATAGTAATAGTTTGAATCAAAAGTTAAGAAAAAAAGAAAAATGTAACTTTTTTCATTTAAAGAAGTAAATTTTGAATAGTGTGTTGGAACAAAGAACAAGGGTGGTTTTAAGAATTTAAGGTGGTGATTTAATGTGGGTAGCTTTGCATGCATGCATGCATGTCTGAGCTAGGGATTGACAGAATCTGAGTTGAAGAGAAGGTGGATACTTGCTTTATGGTGATAAGCATGCACACATCCCTGAAACTCATGTCAAATTGGGAGTAGTGTATGGTGTTTTTTTTTTTTTTGTTCATATAAGAATTCATCTAAAATGTTATTTGTATTAATTAATCTTTTTTACAGAAATACACTTATTAAAAGATTTTTCTCTTCATTCAATGGGTAATTGTTGAAGCACATTAATTTTAGTTTTATTAATGTTAAAGGTGGTTTTGGAAAAACATACAAATTTAATAAAATATGTAATGCTAATATGCTATAATTAAATAATCATTTTTCTTGATTGTGATTAATTACTTTGGATATTATAAAAGAGCTTTCGGTAACACCATCGGATAAATTACTGAAAAATAGTGTTAATTTATATTTTCTAGATACTAAACATGGTAGTATTTTTGTTCTTCTCATTTAATATTATAAAGTATCTATTTATTTCTATTTATAAGACTCAAATTAAAAGATGTATTTGATCAAAGTGGTACTAAATTTTGTCCTTTTAAGCAATTCTGAATAGAAAAAAATGTGGTTGAAGAAGAGACTCTAAATATGGTTTAAACAACTAAGTTTTCTTTCTTCAAGGAAGATTATTCATTAGTAAATTCAGTAGAATGATTATTTAAAAAATTATAAAAGACATTCTTTATTATAATAAATTACATAATATTTCTCACCTTCATCAATTTTCAACTAATAAAAGAAACAACAATGAAAAATGGTCATTCATTTATTTATAGAAGTATTGAGTTTTTGTAGTTTTTTTTTTAAAACAAATTCATGGATTGGAATAAGTTTAGTAAATTTGATTAAAATTTTTGAATTTTTTTTATCAAAATTTGTATTTTTCAACCCTTTTACATAAATTTTTTAATATTATTTTTATAATGATTTGTAAGTAAAAATTAATAAAAAATATAGCAAAAATTAAATATCAAAACTAAAACAAACTTAAAATAATATATAATTATTTTTTTAAATAACAAACATTTCTTTTTAAGTAATTTATTGTGATTTATGTATCAGGTTCATTATATTTAATCACCAATATGGATGACAAGTAAATTTATTTTTTGTGAATATTGTTTGAACTTGTCTCAATTTTGATAAAGAATTTTGATAATAATACTGATTTTTTAAATTGAAAATGTAGTTGATGATGAATACGTATATATCTATGTCATTCCATCCTTGTTCACATACTAATAAAGATATTTGTCTCTGTTTTCATTTTTTGTTATTATTTTAAATTACTGAAAATCCATAACTTTGGTAATATAAAAATTTATATTTTTTAAATTTTTATCAACTTTCAAATACTCAAAGGTATTTTAAATTCATAAAGTTTAGTCAAATAATTTTGATAAGACATTTTTTCTCTATATGGTTTCCTTTCAGTGTTCAAGAAACACAAATCTTAATTTCAGTAAATCACATAATTTTTATGATATAGATTATTTTCATTCATTTTTAATATTTTTATTTATTATTTTTAAATTTTCATATTAAAATGTTTGATTATTAATTTTAATTTTAAGTATTCAATCCTATAAACTTTTTTTCACTAAAATAAGTTTTGTTCTCTCTCAACAGTTCAATTTGTTTAATATCCACTCAATTTACCTAGATTTTCAAAGTATTTTAACTTTTATCCTAACATTGATTATACATTATTTTATCTTTAATTGATTTTATTCAAACGGTTTATTACGTTAGGAGATACCGTCTTCAATTCCATCGAATCAAATAATTTTTAGAACACATTTAATTACTTTTACTCTTTTTCATAATCATTTGATATTTATTCAATTATTATTTAGTAGTTTGATATTTATTTAATTATATTTCATTTACATTTAACGTTGAAGAAAATAATATAAGTATCTTTCTGACATTAATTTATATGTGATTTTGACTTTTTAAAATTATTGAATTAATAGCATATATGAATGCACGTGCGAATGTACCTATTAGAAAATTTCATATTCATGAAATACAAAATGAAATTCAGGATAAATTTATAGTTTAAAATGACGTAAAGATCCTCTTTACCTTCCTCGTTGCCATTCTGATGGAATTAATTTGATTCCATCAGAACAGAAGATTTACTCTAATTTATTTAAATTAAATTGAATTATATTATATTATGAAACTATTAGATCCAATAAAGAGAAATAGTTGTGAAGATGAAAGTAGGACATTGATTATGTTCACACTTGATAGTCCATGTTACCAGATTGCACTTGGACCACATTTTCACGTCCATCCAAAATTTTCCAATCCTTCCATGTCCCTCCTTCCACTACATACAATCAAATTTAATTTCTACTCAGAACATTGCAGCATTACCATCATCACTATGTGCAGTGGGGAATCTTGAATCAACTATTGAAATACTATGTTCTTACTGTTAGCAGGGACTTTAAGTAATTTCTTCTCATTTTCAATAAACTTTAATATTATAACATTGTTTTGTACAAATATATAATTGTAGACTGCTGTGGATATGACTTTAAATACTGTTAATACAAAAATCAACAAACTTATTAGAAGTATATTTAGAAAAGAAAAACAATTTCAATAGCACCTCTAAAAAAAATAATTATATTTTCCATATGCTAAAACTGGTATGAGAAGTTAATAGAAAATATCCTCCACCAATTAGCTTTGATGTAGCATAATCTAACTTTATATAATAAAAAATTGATTTCATCTTTTCTACTGGAGGTATTAATAGAAATTTTTTTCAAACATAACCTTTATATATATATATATATATATATATATTAACATGAATAATAAAAATAGTTATTTCTGTCATAATTATTGCCATTCTCAAAGACTGATTTTGCGAACTGGAATTTTGACAGAAGAGACGAAATTAGTGAAGAATGTGGTGTTTGGCGCGTGAAAGAGTAAGGAGGGAAAACTAGAAAAGTGGTGAGAGCATTAAATAGTGCAGTAGAAGGACTGTGAGGAGGAGCTTTTAGTCAAAGTTGGAAATGAAGAATGTGGTGGTAATAAATATGACAAGAAAAGGACAAAAACATTTAAGTCTTCTTTCTTCACTTTTATTTTCGAATAGCATTAGATAAGCTACACCATTTCCTACAAAACATTAACCTATCCACTTTTAGATATTATAAGCAAATTAATTAAATTTGAAGTTATAGTTAGAATAATGAAAAATCTTCAAAATTGTAAACTAGATTGTAACATGAATAATAAATTTTATTTTTTTCTAACATATATATAACACATTTTTTATTAACAAATAAAATAAATAAAAAAATATTTTAGAGATGTCCTAAAAAAATAAAATAAAAATATATTAAGGTACTTTAATTTTATTTAATTAAAATTAAAACTGATTTAATTTATATTTAATTTGATTTAGTTAAAATTGAAATCAATTCAATTCCATCAAATAAATTGTATTAAAAAATACTCTTAATTTTTAATTAAATTTAAAATTCATTTTAAATTTTAATTACATTTTAATTAATATTTTACTAATAATACATAACAAGATAATTAATTACATTAAAGTTTTAACTAAAATTAGATTACATTCATTTAAAAAAATAAAATAAATAGTTGATTCTGAAAACAATCTAAACAAAAAATTAGAAAACAAACACGATTATAATTTTATTTGATGATCTTCGCGATCTTACTTCTTTTTAATCAAATTTTATTTAACTATCTTACGATTTTACAGTTTTATTAGATGAATCTTACGAATTTTACAATTTTATTCGACGATATTCATGATATTACGATTTTTTCAATCAGATTATACATAATATGTACGATCTTATAATTTTACAACTAAAATTTTAATTATAAATATCTTGATTAAGACTGCTAAAGAAATATATTCAAAATTTAGAACTATGCTAAGGAAATCAAATGCAGATCCAAACAATTATCCCTGGTAGCACCTGCATCATGATGGGGATTAATTTCATCCTATACACAACAGGCAAGCCATAGAAGAAAAATTGATGCTGGGTGACCAAGAATAAATAAATCCACAAAATTCAATCTTAGCAGCTGTCATATTTTCTCATCTGGGTATTGGGAAAAAAGTATAAGGATCCTAAAACAAATACAGCAATAAAACATATCCTTGACCAAAATCTTAATTATAAGATCAAGCTAACAAGTATAACTACATAAGGGCATGCAAATGAGAAGGAATCACCGTCCTCTTGAAATTGCTTCTTCCATCTCACTGTGTGATGAAGGAAATAACTCAATGTAGCGACTCCCAAGTGTCATCCTATCCTTCACCATTGCTGCTTTTGAATCTTCAGCGCTTGCAAATTCCACATAAGCCTCCCCAGAAGGTCTTCCCTCTGAGTTCATTACAATGTGAATAGAGTCCTCTGACAGCCCAAAATCCTTGAAGAATTCCATTATGTCATCCTTGCTGGCAGAAAATGGCAATCCCCTTAGTCTCAACACCCCAGTGTGCTCAGCTGAATCTTTTCCTTCATCATATGATTTAGCACGGGGAGCACTTCGACGAGGTGAACCACCTCGGGCATCTGAAACCTCGTTTGCTATTGCCTTGTAGTATTCCTGCCTCTTGCTTCTGAAAACTTCAACATATCTTCTACCCATGTTCTGCCTGTTTCTTTGAAGAGCAAAGTCAACTTGAAGAGGATACCCCAGAACACAGAAACCTTCACCAGTGAACTTGCCGCCTTTGTGAACAAAAAGAACATCAACTATGTCAAGACCATGGAAGAACTCGGCCACATCGGTTTCAGTACAATCAAAAGGAAGGCCTCGCAATCGAACAACAGGAAAAGGTGGAGGAGGAGGAGGTTGGCTGACATATCCATAAGGAGAAGGATTGTACATAAAATTGGAACCGGTGGAAGCACCATAGAATGAGGATCCTGGATCAACAGTGCGCTGGCGTTTTGCAGCCATTTCACGCCCATCGCCACCATCAGCAAATTTACTGCAATTTTCACCCATAAACATAAAAATCAAAAGCCCGTTTTTCAGTCAACAAATATGTAAAGTTTCACCTTTCTTAGTAAACTGCAAATTTCAGTTACATCATCACAGTCTAGCCATTTTATATGACATTAAACTCAATTCATACTAGGCTCACAACTGAAAACAAATAGTATTTTAGTCTGCTGGTCGTGTAACTGTAAAGATAGATCTAATAGCAAAACAAAGTTGAAGGTAGGCATTCATCAATAATAAGTAGAAGCATTCTGATACGGTGGAGAAAAAATAAATACACATTCGGACTTATCATTTCATCTAGCATCCACATATTTGAAGAATATGAAAGCTCAAGTCATGAGACAAGCAATTAAAAACCTCTAAAAAAGTAGCAATGGGGGTGACATAAAAATTAATTACATTATCCTTCATTCTGCAATTTTATCTAACTATATATAGAGAAACAACATCCAATTAAACTTAACGCAGAAAGGGTAAATATTATTAAAGAAGCCCAACGACAAAAATTGTGATCACAAAGGACCAATAAAATCCCCTTTTCTTCAAATAGAATTATGGAGCCAACAAGACATGTGATACATCACATTGAATATCAACTAACCCTTGGAATCTATAAGAGTTCAAGAAGGATTTGGCAATAAAATAAGTTACCACATCTACTAAAAAGATAATAATTAAATAAGTATCACAATATATCCAAAGGAATATGCATTTGTTACAATAGCATACGGTTTTTTTCAGGAAAAGAAAGAGTACAATAAAGATTTCAAAAGCATCCTTCTAAAGACGAAAACAAAAACAAAGATACAACATTTCAAAAAGTGAAAAAGAAAAAGAAAATAAAAAGATTATACTCTCAAAAACAAATCAATAGCACATGACAGAGCAGAAGGCACAAATAAACTCTAATGAGTCAACTATACCTTAACAGTAGTTATCCACTCAAATGTTGACCTAGTTTAATTCTAATTTATCAATTTTGGATAAATGCACAGAGAGACCATTCCAAAGTGCTATAGCAGGATAGTAAATAGTAGGACGACTAGTTGATTAATTTACTATACCAAAGACTATGGACAGAATAAATAATTTATACCACACAATACAAATGTTCTAAAAAACTAAAAATAATACCAAAAAATTAGAGGGACTTCCATCACTAACAAGCAATCAAACAGAACAAAATAAATGCAGGGAAGGCATGGCAGGAAATAGAACAGTGGTGGGAGCTTGACAGAACTAAGCAAGGGAGATATGGAAATGACCAGAATGTCCTAAAACACTAGATGGGCATGACAAAAAAGGGAAGTCCGTGTTTTCATCCCAGACTAAAGAAATGGTTGAGATACTTACCAATTTTGAGTGTTTTTATATATGAGAAATATTGAGTACTTAAGAGTTTAAGTGTTATTTAAAATAGTAATTACTCCCAATTTTAGAGTTTTTAGATTTAAATTTATGTTTTGAGTCATGAGTTAAAAGAAATCATTTAATCTCAATTATTGTGAAATTTCAAATATAAAAGAATGAAGAAAATGATAGATTGGAAGATTTATGAAGAAAAGAAATGAAAAGTTTAAAATAGAGAAAGGCCCAAAAGAAAAGCCACTTAACCTAGGCCTAAAACCAAGTTTAAAAGGAGATTTTTAGGGTTTTGGTCGGAATCAAGACCTAGAGGACGGAAGCAAGACCTAGAGGATGGAGACGGACGGCTAGAATCAAGATTTTCTTCTTCTCTTGCAATCTTCCTTTCATTGGGTTGTAATGGCTACCATGGATAGCTAATTCTTCATCTTTGGGATTGAATGTAATTTTTTGAACTCATTCGTATTTTGGTGATTTTTATATATAATATTCAGTTTCTACTTAATTGGTATTTTCATCTTGTGCTTAATGCTAGATTTTATCTGATCAATAGAGTCTTGATTTTGATTCTTGAATTTAACTGGTAAGTACTTTTAAGTTTCTGACCTAAATGAAAATACTTAATATATTGGAATATTAGGGATAGGTTTGGATATATTGATTGGGTATAACATCTGTTCTTAATACTGGGTAATTTACTAAATAGCTGAGGGATCAGTTTTTAGGAAATTTCCTTATGAATTTCATATCAGAGGAATCGATGTGAATGATTTTTATATGTGCATCAATTGTGAGTAATTACTGATATTGTATGTTTTTATCAAATCCAAAATATGAATGAGGGAGATAGATGAAGTTCAATCCCAGAATCCTTCTAAATCTTGCACACTCCTTTTTATAATTGTTACTTATTTTTAATTGTTCTTATACGTTTCTTGACTCAAATTATATCAAATCATCTTAAAACTAAAAATGCTTATTGAGTAGTGACAGCTAAAATTCTAAAACAGAACTGTTCTCTGAGAAATCAACATTTTTACTTAATTCACTATATTACTTATGACTCGGTACACTTGCCGAATAAAGTCTTAACAATGCCACAATAGGATAGGACAACAATTTGACACCATTTCAGGTTGCAATGACCACTTTGTTAAAATGCAGCACAATGTTTGCAGGGGCACGATAGCACCACAAAACAAAGCAATGATTACTATGCTACCTATTAATTAACCTTTTGGGATTGAAAGGATGGGGCAACTAACTAGGGACAATTAGAGCAGTAAGTCAGTTAGCTAAAGGTAGTTAAATAAATAAGGGGGAATATAGATAGAAAAGGCACTCAAATAAATAGAAAAATTGTAAGAAGCAGGAAACGCTTGAAGGTGAATTTTTTTCCTTCTTCTGTTCAATTTCATTAAATAAGAATAAATTTTTCTTTCACCCAATTCAAGAGGTTCCTGTAATTGGACAAACCTGGAGATCCACAAGTCACCATAATGGGGTCCAAAAAGAAAGTCTTGGACAATTCAAAACGGATTTTTAAGTGGGTGACATGCAAAAATTCTTAGCTTTTGGAGACAAAAAGAGTTTAGGGAAAATCCATAGCATCAAACAGATGCTGGAAAGTGGATGTAGAAGCAACTGATTGGGAGGATCAGGACCCGAGAGGAGGTACATCCTGATGCAGACATGAAGTGGGCAAGTAGAAATCCAGAGAGCCATTCTTCAACTAAAAGGGAGAAGCAACCCACCTTTGTCAGTGAAGATCCTTCAGGGTGATTAACCCAATCCAAATTCTTGTATGTGCAATAAGTCTATCAGGTTAAGCCATCAAAAAGGTTCACATGGATTTCATCACTGAAGCTAGCACGCACTCTGCACTGTTTACCATTCTTCAGGAAGAAAACACCAGAACTGACATTGGAAGGGCTTATTTTGAGCTCATCCAGTGTTTATGACGGGATTGAGTGTAATGGAAATCTATATGGAACACAAATGATTCTAAGGTAAATAGGTTCTATAGAGGAGTACATCAAAGAATTCGATGCATTGGTTATGCACATTTTGACCTCATTGAGGAAAAGTTATGAGGGTATTTCTTGGATGGCTGGAGGCTAAGAGGTGAAGTGTAGAATCAGACCCCACGCACCACAGATGTAATTATGGTCATGGATATGATTCTATAGATGCTGTTGAGGAGTGTGTACTACACAAGCGATAGGGGTTTACAATTCCACCCATAGAAGCCAATATTCACTATAATGGTGGAGGGAGCTTTGTTTCACATAGGGGACCCTCTAGCTTAAGCTCGATTCATTCTCCTGGCCAATCAGGAGCACCCTGGGTCAAACCCATTTCTTAGTTGGGTTTGCAAGTTGAGAATATAGCTTTGATTTAGTCAGCAGCAAAGTCCAGCACAACTAACACCTTTCTACCAAGACCATGTGTCAGATTCCTAATGAGAAGTATATCAAAAGACACAGGTAATGTTTTTCATTGTGGCCAGCCATTTGGGTGACCAGCAGAAATTCTCATGCAAGGGAAATCCCCAATTTCCACCTAGGTGACAGGATTGAATTTAAGAGAAGCATGTTAATGTTAAGACATAAGAGAGTAGTTAAGGACAGTTATTTCATTAGATAGGATTAGTTAGCCAAATAAGGAAAAGAAAAAATTAAAGGGATATTAAAAGCAAAAGATTTGTAAGAAAGGGGATATTCTTGGACAAGAATTATTTCTCATTGTTCTGTTCAGTTTCCTTCAATCATTCTAAATTTGAGGATCAACTGTGTAAAGTTGCTGAGGACATATTTGTTTAAGGGTTTTCTATCACCAATAATTACAAAAAAAAAATAAAAAAAATTCTTTTCACTTGTTTCCTGTTTCAAAAGATTTTTCTGATAAAAACATGAGTGAAAACAAGGTGAAAGATTGCAATTATTAGTGAAAACAAAAATCAAAAACAGAACATTTTCTTAGACCAAACAGAGACTAAACATCACAGACACATACATTTATAACAAAGCTACACAAGAGCTTTAATAATAGTTATTCTCATTGAATATAAAGCATAGACAAACATTCGTTTTTCCATTCCTTCATGTTACTTTATCTAGAAAACATAATCATCTACACGGGTAAGTAAAGATTAGGCAGAAGGTTCCCATGCACACGAAATACCTCTTTACAAGAGGGCTAAAACTGTCCATTTCCTAGCATTAATGGAATCACTATAATGTCAGTGGTTCTATCCAGCAAACAACAAGAAGCACAATAGACTCTTAAGTACCGATCATAGGGGAAAGAATTACATATTATAAGATAAACAACTCAGTATAATAACAACAACAACCACAACAAAAGTCTTATCCCATGAGGCTAAGTTGGCTAAATCTAAGTTAGCTAAATGATTACACACACCACTGAGTTTAGTTAAAGATCAAATTCTCAAGGATATTATTCATCATAAGATCCCTCTTCACAATTAGATCAAAAAAGTGATAAATATGAAAGAAAACCAAATGAGATAATAGAAAAAAATACAAAGACTGCAAAAAACTCCAGAAGATGTACTCTGATAAAGTGTTCATCCCTTCCCAACAGTCAGTTTTATACAGAGCTGCTTTATCGTCAATGCAAGATGCATGCAGTACATTGCAGTTATAATTGCTAAAACACCATTTGTCTAAAACCCTGCAACATCAACACTCCCTTCCATGCTTGTTTGTTTGCATCACTTTTTAAAACAGTACTTCTCACTAAATCACCAGACATCATTGGGTGTCTATCCAATTCACAAAAGAAAATAGCATCCTATTTCCTATTTAATTATCATTCATTAGGGTTTTTTTTTTTCAAATAATTCCAATATAGTTCAGAGTTCTTCGTCTTCGTCGTCCAGTTTGGAAAATGGACATAGTTCAGATTTCGTAAAATACAAACAACAACAGAGAAAATTTAGGGTCTCAACAAATTAAAAAAAAAAAAAAAAAAAAAAAAAAAAAAAAAAAAAAAAAAAAAAAAAAAAAAAAAAAAAAAAAAAAAAAAAAAAAAAAAAAAAAAAGGACAAAAAAAAAAAAAAAAAAAAAAAAAAGAATTGCATACTTCAGACAGAGAATTAAACAGAAGGGAACGAAAAGAAAAGAATAAACTCAATAGATGAAATTATGAATTAAACCTAAAATTTACAGAAAAAAGACAGAAACTTGATTAGGGGAAAAGAATAAATAAGAGAAAAAGGAGGTACCCTCTGTAGAACATTGTAGAAGGTTGAGAAAATGATACTGGATTGCAGCGAACAACAACACGCACTCCTCTTTTCCCTCTTTCCCCTCTTTGTGCCTGTTGTGTTATGAATGAAAAGTATTCCAATTGGTAGTATCTTACCTACTCTTTTATATATATATATATATATATATATATATATATATATAATTGAATCAAGAGACACATTTGATAATTCATGTGTAATCTTCTAATTAGATAATTTATCCTTTAATAATTTCTTTATTTACATATTAATTAAAATGATTTTTTATTATTTTAACATAATTAAATATTTTTTTCTAAACATAATGGTTATATAACTTTTTTAATATTATTTTTATAAAATTATATATATTAAATTGTACAATTTTTTATTTTTTGTTAATTACATATAAAAATAATAAAATTATATATTATTACTATAAATATTATTATTATTAATATTGTAATTATTTTTATTGTTATTTTATTTATATTATTATTATTATTATTATGTTAAGTAATAATGTCGAAATAAATTTGTCACTAACTTTATGAGCAATTTACTGACGAATTTAAGTTATTGCAAAATTAACTATCAAAAAATTTATAGACGGATTAAATTCGTCAGTAAATTGATAATTAATTTACATATAGATTTATTGACAGATAATTTGACAATAATTTTTTTTTTGGTAATTATCGATGGATTAAATCTGTGATAAATTAACTGTAAAATTTTTTGTCGATAATCACATTTTAACAATGGATAAAATTTCGTCGGTATTTTATGTGTTTTTCTTGTAGTGATTGTAGGCTATGTGTGATTCACTGTTTGGAATTGTTTGACAAATACAAATCTCTAAATCTAATTCAATGGACGATATTTCGAAATTAGGGTCAAGTGTCTATGTGTGAAAGTTGGTGGAGTTATGTTATAATATGATTTTATACTTGTTTGAAACAAAGATTTATCCTTCTACGATTTTCTTTTGAATCCTAGCTTATCCTATTCTTTTGTTATCTCCTTTCATGAATATACTATATTTCGACCACCATTCTATATCATACACAAACATGATACCACATCCCACCATACATAAACGTTCATTCAATTTAATTCAAATTCATCAAATTCTTATTTAATAAAACAAGTAATATATCTATTAAAAACATTTAAACAAACTTCCTTTATCTAAGACTTAAAAAAAATATGCAACTAACTTCCCTTATCTAAGGTTTTTAAAAAAACATATAATTAACTTCCCTTAACTAACTTTCCCTTTACTAAGGTAAGATGCAATTAGCTTCCCTTATCTAAGGTTTAGAAAAAAAAAAAAAAAAATTCCCTTACCAAAGTTTAAAAAAAACATGCAATTAGCTTCCTTTACCAAAGTTTTTATTAGCTTTCTTTACCTAAGATTAAAAAAATGCAATTACCAGTTTTTATTAGCTTCCCTTACCTAAGTTTATTTATTTTCTTAAAAAAAGGTTAAAAAAAAATATGCAATTAGCTTCCCTTATTTAATGTTTAAAAGAAAACATGTAATTATCTTACCCAAATTTTAAAAAAACATGCAATTAGTTTCCCTTATCTAAGGTCAATTAGCTTCCCTTAGGTCAATTAACTTCTCTTACTTAATGTTTTCTTAAAAAAACATGCAATTAGCTTTTCTTACCTAAGTTTTTTTCTTAAAAAAAAAAAAAAACATGCAATTAGCTCTCCTTACCTAACATTTAAAAAAAACATGCAATTAGTTTTCCTTACTTAACATTTAAAAAAACATACAAATAACTTCCTTAACTATATATTCCGGGCAACC
>Ga0209489_104086_pt1 | contig 27386 bp, 9 predicted proteins | sample SiratrowhiteBW_FD_187527 | JGI IMG/M metagenome (GOLD analysis project Ga0209489, IMG submission 187527) | Root nodule microbial communities of legume samples collected from California, USA - Siratro white BW (SPAdes) (version 2) | ecosystem: Host-associated > Plants > Roots > Nodule | place: USA... | reverse complement strand
GTATTTTTTTATGGATAAGGCAGTACTTCAAATTGTTACAGTATTGCATATTTAGAGAAGAGAAGGACTATTAGAGGATGTGGGTAGCCTATGGGTTATAACAACTGGAGTTTTTTTTTTTTTTTTTAAGGTTAACCAGGGTTAGGATGATAGGAAATTATACTGTACAAAGATAAATTACATCTTTATTGAGTGGAAAGTTTAAGGTTAATCAAGGTTATAAGATACTGATGAATCATATTGTATAATGATAAATTACTTGTCAATGAACCAATACTTAAAGATGTTTAGGAAATGAGACCTTTTAAATAGGCATTTAATATAAGGGGGAATATGTGAAGAAGAAAAGGGGAGTGAGTAAGAGAGAAGTAAAAAAAATTGTTCATATATAAATCTATGATAGCTGTAGAAGATATATTATTTTGAACTTTAAATGATGACTACATGTATTTCCTGCTGGAGCGTGTTAACTACAATATCGATTTTGAACTTCAACTCTTCCTCTGTTCACAGTTGTAAAATACTCCTTTGTAACCTTTTACTACTAATTTTTTATCCAAATCGAGAATTGATTGCAGAAAATTGAACCTTTGTCAATATAACTATGGTATACAAAAAAGAGATTACGTTGAATTTATGTGGGCTAATCAGATCTATTGGAGAGTCAATCCAATCAAAAATTTGGGTACTTAATATTACAAAAGGAAGTTTTAGGAGTCATTCTCTTCCTCACCATGGTATACGATTTCTCTTTGATTAAACTTCCATTTTGAAAAAACATTTATATTCTTAACTTAAATATACGGTTTTTAGTTAATTCCTTTTTGAATTTGGTTTTCAAATTTTGAATTTTAACACTCCATATCGAATTAGCAGACATAGAGATAACATGTTTTGATTTAAAAAATGTTTTTGTAATTTCATATTCGATTTAAAAAAATACCTGTTTAAGTTATTCCTATCTAATAAAATAGAAATCTTATTATCTGCAATGAATAAGTCCTCCATTATATTTTATTCTTAAGATATGTTATTTCACCATTGTTTAACAATATTATTTTTTCTCCGATATACTTTATATCATCTATATTTTTAAATTCAATTATAATTTAAAAGTACCCTTGCATTAACTTGCCAGTTTTACATTTCTTACAGATAAGGGAACTGCTTGGAGAAAATGTAGGTGATAGTTAACATTAATAAAGTTCAATTAGATGGTGACATGATGTTTATGAACAATTTCAGTGGTTTTGCTATGTTTAGTAGAACATAGTTGCCTTTGGTTATAGCTTACCAGTTCGTGACAATTCTAAAAGACTATTGTAAACAAGTTGTTCGAATAACATGTGGATTGGTAATGACAAGTCATAGTTGGTACTAATGACTATTGTGAACAAGTCGAACTTGAAACTTTAGATGTAATGTTGTATGTCAAAAGTTGTACACATGAAAAATAACAACCTAATTATATAATGAGTTGTCTGCATAATTTAAACCTTAGCTATATTATTTATTTAATTAGATAATTAGTAAGTCTTTAGATTTTTTTTAAATATCTGAAGTAAAAATTATGTAAATTATAGGTATGGTTGAGTAAACTTCTTCATAATTCTTATAGGAAAAGAAAGAAATAAAATAAGTTTGTTCCAAAAGCTAAATTAACTCATGCATAAGTTAAAAACAAGCTTTTAGAAAAGCTACGAGAGAATTTCTATAAATTAACTTATGCACTAGTTACTTTTAGATTTTGAAGGAACTTATGTTTTTATTTTCTTTTTTCTTCTAAAACTGTTTTTAGAGAAGTTTATTCATTCAATTCCTGTGTAATATACAACTTGCAGTGTTTAATTAACAACAACTCAATTCATAGATATACAACAGACATATTTGTTAATATAAATTATGGAAGTCCTAACTATATAATTGTTTGAATGCTAATAATTATTTAATGAGCTCAAGCTTTTTATTTGAAAATTTAAAATATTACAACCAAAATTTGAAAATGAAGTTCATTAATTTACATGATTAGCTTGGTTATGTTCTACAATGAGGGATCTTTAACCAAATCATGCTCATCATATAACGTAAATTTTATTATCATGTTGTGGTGGTTGTAATATTTTTAATTTACAAATAGAGAAAATAAGACATTAAAAGTATAAATAATAATTCATAGGATTTTTTTGATCCATCTATTTTAGTAAACACAACAACACAATTACAATAATATAAGACTTATAGCCTGTACCTTCCGACTAAGGTTTCATCAAGATTTTGTGACAACTGAATTCATCCATGACATATCTGAAAATGAACTTGTTGATATTCATTCATAACTGCTCTTACATCAATATATATATCCTTATGGAAATTTTGATTTTATAGCTAAAATAGGGTCTTTAGTGCAGCCTTACTTTTGCATATGCAAAGAGACTATTTCTGGATTCAAAGCTATACCTTTGATGACCACAACTTGTCATCAAAGAAACTTTACTGCTATACAAGGGCACACCCTTAATATTTGTAGCTTGAGTTTGAATAAAATCTAACCTGTGAGCATCAACACCCTTTCTATTCAAAGTTTCAACTGCCCACACACTTCTAGTGAAATATGCACAATTTCTCCTCACACAATCAATTACAAACTTCTTTGTTTTCTCTAAACTGCAACATTTTTGTCCAGTGTTTTAAATCCTGGATAGTGACCCATAACGCAGCTTGCCATGAAAACCCTATTATGTGATAGCGGACAGTGGGATAGCCACTGTACTATATGCATATATATTCTAAAAAATGATAAAGATTACTCAAAGTTCATAATATTCATAAGTAATAAGTGTAACATAACGTACAAGTAACAAGTTTGCTAGATAGAAATGGTTGGAAATCTCACATTGACTAGAGATATGATAAAAAATATACTATATAAGTAGGTGCAAACCTAATCCTGAATACGGTTTAAGCCTAAAATTCACAATTTCTAAAACGATATCAGAGCCTATCTTAGTAAGGTTTGTTGAGTTTATTGTGCTACTTGTAATCAAACCACCACCCACAAATATGTAATTTCACACTTGAAACATTTATTCCTATGTAAGTGGAGACAAACTTTATTTTGCTCTGATTTTCAGAGGTTGGGTTAGACTTACAATCCAATTTCTAAGATGGTATAGAGGATATCTAGTGATCTTTGTTTGGTGTATCATACCACTTCCTATCATGCCACTATTAGATCACCTATAAATATTTACTCTCATATTTGAAATGTTCTGCTCTCAGCATGATGGAGTGTTGGAGCCCATCTTTATCCATATTTGATAGGAGTGCTAAGCAGTATAAATAGCCCTATTTTTTCACATGAAATCTCAAAAATAGCCCCTAAATAAGCCACGATCTCTTTATTCGGAGGACTTTTTTGAAATCAATAAGACACTCCTATCTCTTCTGCTATGGCCGGTCTTCCCTATTTGGTCTTTTTGACTGCATTAAACTGATCTGCTATGGTGATCACAGTAGCAGTCAGGGGCTACTCTGCTTCCCTACACTGCTAAAACAAAACTCTGTTTTAACCAGCATCTTGTGTTTGCCATTTTGCATGATAAACATGACAGTTTTTGAAAAGATGATACCGTTTTCTGCACCAGAGTTTGAATATTTCATAACAAGACCTTTTTTTTGTTTTGTTTTACACATATTTTCTCCACATATCAAGTGGTTGGCATGAACATCTAACTATATTAGAATTGACCGTTAAATTGGACAGGAAGGGAAAGTTGTGTAGTAATTTAATATATAAGGATGAAAAATGCAACTAGAGTAATAATTCAAGGATTAGGGTGATGAAATGCTTTTTTAATGTTAAATTAAAAAATATTACAATGCTAAGGAATTCGTTTATCTGGCATGCCAATTACATAATTTGAAAAGTTTGGCAATGTGTATGTGTATGCGAATGACTTAAAATTATGTAAGTTATACATGTCATATATGACTATGTAAGTTCTTCAATTTGAAATTTGTTATTTAATTAAATAAATATCGTTAGAGTCATATATTATGGATTTGACTTATAAGTAAAATTAAGTTGTCATTTTCATGTGTACAACTTTTCTAATTCAATTTTAATTATGTAAGATTTGCACGAAATATGTTTTCATCTTTAGTATTGGACCATTGAGACTCTTTAAAAAAAAAAAAAAAAAATCATAGATGGTGGAGTAGGAAATTGCAGAGTTACACTAGTTTGGATATTGTACTAGTATAGTTAAAAGGCTGGATATCATTACCTATTTGTTAATAATATGATAATATGTGAATTTTGTGCATATGATTGTGTGTTATCTTGCTGAACTCAAATGTTTGTGTAAATAATCTGAGGGGGAGCCTGTCTGAAGTGATAAAGTAGTCTTGTGAACTGTGAACTAGAGGTTCAGACCTGGAAACATTCTTATAATGAATAATGACTAGGAGTGGAAGTGCATTTGATATCATTGTTCCTTATTGAAATTAACGTTGCCTTGCTTATAAAAAATACCCTTCACAGTAAAGTATGGTTTTATTCTAGCTTGTGTGCAAGCTTGTACGTCTAAACATGCTCTGCACTTCTGAGTTTTAACTTTGTATGTATATTTCTTATTTCCGAGTCAGGTAAGTGCAGTTTCTGGCAGCATGCCTGGTGCTCACGGATCTAATAGATCTGTCCCTCGGCCAATGAATGTTGTTGGAATGCCAAGATTGCCACCTCAGGCAATGGCAGCTTATAATCTCACGTCCCAGGCAGCCATGGGAGACGGAATGAATCCTGGGAGTATCTCAAAGCAACGAGGTGTTCCACAGGGTCATCCACAACAGGTTTAGTGTTTCATGGGAATTGAAAAAGGGGTTTAACATTTTTTTTTTTTTTGTAATTTTTCTTCTGTTGTATTATATTCAAATTTATTATGTTGTGAACAGTTGAGAAGGAAAGAACAAATGGGGATGCCGGGATACCCTTCACAACAGAAGTCAAGACGAATATAAGGTAATGCAATTTTGGAGTTATGGCTCCAGTTATTTATTTTTGGCAATGGTGTGGTAAGCAGGCGGTTGTTTTAGATATGAACTTGATTTCCCATACTGGGAGATAAATATCTTTGAAATGTGAAACATCTTTTATTGGTATATTTTGAGGGCAAACCCTAGTGCAACAATAAAGTTTCTGCTTAATAACAGTTGTCATATGTTTGAATCCGAAAACTCCTGTTGTATTTGTAAGGATAAGAATGCGTATAATGATCTCCCCGTGCCTTCGCATAGAGGGGGAGTCTTATATCTCAGGTATACTTTTGTTGGGGTGATTTTTATTGAAGAATAAGGTTCATGAGATGTATGGGAAAAATTCAAATAAGTTTCAAATTTTGCCATGTTTGTTTTAAAAATTATATGGGAATTTCAAAATCAATGTTTTACGTGGCAAACAAGTTAGCTTTTATAATTTCAGCCATGTTGAACTTAATGAAATACCTAAAGTAAGTATTGGACTGATAGTGAGATTTAATATTGTCTCATGGTTAGGTTTCTGCTGGGAGAGAGAACAAGTGCGGATCGATTTGGGGTCTCAATAGTTCAGTGGACTCATGCAGGACATTTCTAGACGCAGGATTTCCCCTCAGTTCTTGCTAGCCTCGCTTTATTGCATTCAAAGATTGGGTGCATTCTTCACTGAAATTTTGATGCTAAAATGCTAACTGTAATGTTGGAGCACCAATGAAGTCATGAAAGGAACAGGGAATACACGCAGGAAAGGGTTAAGTTATTGTAAAGTATATATTTGTGATTATAACAATGTAATTCTCTTGTATTTCTCAGCTTTTGGGCAAGATTGATGTCAGTAACTCAAATATGACTATTTTTATGTTTTCAAAATGTAGCATTGAATCTATCATATGCTACTACTATGTATTTATAGAATATTATTACCTCGATAGTTCAAATATCACTCGCATTGTTTTTAGGTATTTCCGTTTTAAGTTTTTGAGAGTTTTGACTAATTTTGCACTCAGAAATGAACTCCTCGCCTATGTTTGAAGGGGGATTTTAGTAATTCAAGAAAATTTAAATACATTATATTTAAATGATTTCTAACTGAATTTTCTTTATTAATATTTTGTTTGGCTGAAGTAATTTACATATTCTAATTTCGCTTTGCTTAAATAAAATGTTTTAATTTCCATTTAATACAGAATTCTTTTTAAATAGTTTTCGAAATTAAAATTTTAGAGATAACTGAATTGCATTTTCGTAAAAAAATTATTATACAAAATACTAATTTATCTTAAAAAATTGAACTAGTCTCTTAAAATATTCAATTCCAAACGCTTAGCTTTTCTATAGTTGTTGGTAGTTTAGCCATCAAATTTATACAACTATCTAAATATGTGTTACGGATTCTTTAGATAGAAAATATAAGTGTATTTATAAGTAGTCTTCCTATGACTCCTTTTAAATGCTTTCGTTGCAATTGCTGATGCCGATGGATTCAAATGAATCGTATTTGGTGTTAATAGATGGACTCTGTTTAATAAACACTTTAGCTAAAACTTGTATAACTGTCTGTCAAAATCAAATAAATAGATTGTGTGTGTGAATTTGAATGTACGTAGTTATCTATAATATGTCATGTTAAATATATTTTTAATCATTAAAAATATATTTTTTTGTTTGTCGTTATTAAAATTAGAAGAAAGTACTGTTTTGTCTTTGTAGTTTAAGTTCACACGGTGAAGTTCCTTATACTTTTACTCTGATAAATTTAGTTATCAATCTTTTAAAATATGTAGATGTAATATATTTTAATTTCAATTTTTTTTGATGAATTCTTATATTAAAATAGATGAAACTCATCTATTTTTTATTTATTTGAAGACTAAATTCATCAATACAAAAATACATGAACCTCAATCACATTTGGCTAAAAATATAAGAACTCATGAAAACACTTTTTCCCCCCTTAAAATTGTATTCACTTTTAGGTTTTATGTTTTATAAAAAACCTAATCCCCTACGGAGGGACTTAAAACGATTAAAACCGTAATTTTTATAAGATGAGAACTAAAATGAAGTATATTAAAAAAACATTATTAAGGAAAGTGAACGTAGTTAAAATTTGTTCATATTAATTGAGAACAAGTATAATTTTTTTTTTCTTTATAAATGAGAATGGAGGTATCTTAAGTAAAAGTGTGCAATTTCAATTCATACTTTATATTTCCCTTTTACAAACTCCAATAATTATCTTCAAAACTAAGGGACAAACTTAGCTTTCAAGAAAGTGTCAAGTGGAAAGCAATAAATATGGTGTAAACATTACATAATCAGTTGAGATGTGGTACAAATATATACTATACAGCCGACATATTACAGCTACCATGCAAAGCCACAAACAAGTTTCTTGTTGTTTTCCTTCCTCTAAGCAAGGCACCCTGCAATAGACAGCTTCTAGCTACTTCTGTCATATATTTATTTAGTCTCATGCATGATCTCATCCACTATTATTATTATATCAGAGTCTTCTGTCATTTTTCTCAATTGGCTTTCACACACGCATTGCACACACACGTCTTATAAAATATCTTTCACTACATCACATAGCAGCATGTGATTTAATTTAAATTAATTCATACCACCTTTGTTTCCTTTCACTTTTCCCACAGATTAGACATTACACTGAATCCAATGTCCATCTCATCATCCAATGGCATGTGTAGTCTCCTGAAACTGAAAGCCTCCATATCCCACTTGCAAGTGCATGTCTCACCCTATAAAAGCCACATTTTGTACTTCTGTTGTTAAACGTGCTTCTACTTTATTCTCAGCTATGTCTGCGGTTCCTTGCAGTGGCAACCACACCACTGAAAAGGGTAACCGTGGTGGTGAAACTGAAAGCTTTCACCAGTTTTTTGAGTGCTGGATTTCTGAGCAAAACCAACATCTGAAAGACCTTTTAGCTGCTGATTCAACTCAGCTAACAGGAGAGGAGCTTCAGTCAGTGATAAATAAGGTGGTGGAGCATTATGAGTACTACTTCAAGGCCAAGTCAAGGTGTGCAAAGCAAGATGTGTTGGCCGTGTTGTCCCCAACATGGATGAGTTCCTTGGAAGAGGCTTTTCTTTGGATTGGTGGATGGAGACCAAGCGTGTCCTTTCACTTGCTATATTCCAAGTCTGGTTTGCAATTTGAGGCCAGACTCAATGAGTTGATCCAAGGTCTAAGAACACATGACTTGGGAGACCTTTCAGCAGCCCAAATAGCTCAGCTTGATGAGATGCAAAGGAGGACCATCTTAGAGGAGAGGCAGATCACAGATTTGATGGCAAGTCACCAGGAGACGGTGGCTGATGCCTCAATGGTGGAGTTGTCTCATGTGGCTTCTGAGATGATTAGAGCCAATGAAAGAGGAGAGGTTGAGGAGAGTAAAGAATTGGAGGACAAGGTTGAATCAACCCTGGTGCCAAAGGAAGAGGGTTTGGAGAAGATCCTGCACAAAGCTGATGAACTTAGGTTGGGAACACTCAAGGGTATTGTTAATGTTCTGACTCCAAAACAGGCCATTCACTTCTTGATTGCTGCTGCAGAACTGCACCTGAGGCTACATGACTGGGGAAAGAAGATAGATGCCAGAAAGGGAGATCATGGTACTTGTGACAGTTAAAACTATGATTCATCAATTTGAAGATGGCATATATTGGATTGGAACCAATCAAAGTGAAATCTGCAGAGAATTGTGCTACCTTGGATTTTAGTTGCTGTAATAACTCACAACAAGTTTAAATTCAAAAGCCTTGTCCAAATGAAACAAACCAGGGATATTTATTCTTTCAAATACACTCTTGGTTCATTTCAAACATCAAGAGCCTGATTAGTTGGATCATTCCCATGTATTACAATGCCAAAATTTATCTCACAATCAACCCAAAAGGGGATTTGAATTTGTAAGCAAATATCTTATGTTCTCTATTGCAAAAATGTTTAGTTACATTGATCAGTTGCCCCAAGGAGAGAACTGCTATAATCTTTGAAAAGACAAAAGTATGGAAAATTAAAAGATTGAAGAAAGAAAACTTCATATAGAAAATGTTATAGTAGAATGACCAAAAAACATAACAATAGAATGTAAATAAATGAAATACATGGCATGAAGTGACCGTCTCTGACACTGTTTTGCCCTAAACACCAACGAATAACAGAGAAAGCCTAAACACAATTCTAAATTTAAAGTCTAAAAACAATGCCAGCGTAGATTCCTGATACAAGATAACACAGCTTACAAAATCCTACAAATGTTTTTTCCTCTAGACTTCTCAGTTACAACTTGAACTTCTAAGGTTCAAATGAGTTTTGTAAGACTTGTTATAAGAAGGAAAACATATCCTTCTTCAAATTCTGTAAATTCTTGAAATGACAAACAATATGAGTAATGTGAAATCAACACAAATAAATCTATTAAACCCAAGTTTACTGATAAATGCAATACACAAGAACATTTCAAACAAACACCAGAATTGACTGAAGAATAGTAATCAGAAAGAAGAAGGAAACACAAAACACACAAGAAGTTAGGTGATTCAATTAGTAATTTACCTTCCGAGACAATTCACTATAATACAAGTTTAAAAAACTTAAGACAATACAACTCAATCGTTACTCTCTCATATTCACAATGAAAACTCTCAAGATAATCGATCAACAACATCAATGCATTTTGCACAAGGTGTCTACATATAATACAATTATGACACCAATCAGTTAAATAGGAGATGGTTTATAAGGTGAAAGATGTTAATGTGTGTGCATAAGGTCCAATTACTCGGTTTTCTTTTTTAAAATAAAGTTTTTTTTTCGTATTGTTTAATATAATTGTTATTTTGATAGTCTTTGATCATAATTTAAGATTTATATTATGATATAAATTATGATAAAGAAAATGTTGGGAATAAGCATAAATTGAAAGTTTTACGTTGACTATAAATAAAAAAATTGACTGACATATAAGAAAAAAAATTATAAACACTAAATTTTAAGATTTTATAATGATAATGATATCATGATTTTTTAGATGTACAATTAGATTCATGAATAGTGAATCTTCCTTATGTATCCCTAGTAAAAAAATCCATTAGAGTATGTTGTTTCCTTGGGTCAAGATCGAAATAAAATACATTATAATTTTCTATTAATTTGTTAACATAAGAATAAGAAAATAATTATGTTACTATAATATCTATTGTGATTTTCTAATTATGATAAAATTAAGTTTCTTCTAAAACATTATAGAATTATCGCAACCTTACATTTTCAATACAATTTTAAGATATTATCTCTCCTTATTTCATATATAAAAAAAGTTGATAATAAATGCTAGTCTCAATATGAATACAGGTCGAGTTTTCAAATTATTGAAAAAAATTTTATTTTTCAAAAAATTACTAATAGGTGCATCTATCTATCTATCTATAGATTATCCATTAATTGTTTATTTAATTTAATTTAGATATAAAATAAACACTCTATTTTTCTTCGTGTTATGAATACTGTTATATTGAACAACCACTCACAAACAGTACGCAGAAGACAATCTTTACATACAAGTAAAGACATTTTATTGAGTTAATTTCCATTTTTACAAAAAAATAGGACTGTTTGTATCATATAAGTTAAAGTCATGTATCTAAGAACTCATTTTTTTTTAGTGAATTTTGCTTTACAAAGAAATAGTTTTGAACTTTGCAAACAATCTATTTCACTGACAGCTTTGGTACAATATAAATTGTTCTTCAGAATTTCCAGAGGCAATAAAGAATATGTTGCTTTCCAATTTTGTGTAGGTATAGTTTCTTGAATAGTATAGGTGATCATGTCATAAATTACAGCTACCAATTGAAGAAGATAATGGTCCCTCTGCACCTGTCATTTTGCCTACTATCTGCATCCTGTTATTTACCCTTAGTTACTACAAATATAAGCACCAGACAAAACACTCTGCATCCTATTTTGTTGCTTGTCCTTTGTCCTATTTGCCTTTTCATAAGAGTAATTGTGTATTATTATAGTTAAGTTTTTAGTTGAGATCAAACATTCAATAGCATAGGAATTTATTCCATTTCTATCTGTTCATATTCTTATCTTATGATATTATTCACCATAATGGCATCATAAAAAATCAAACAATTAAGTTCTTATTTTTTTTAATTTCAAGTTATTTAATATATGCAAGTTTTTTTTTTACAGTCAATGTTTATCTTCTATCCTGTCGCTTAATTTTGTTGAAAGCACTATAACACATTAAATATAGAGAATTCGGTGATGAAAAATTGAAATTTGGTCTATCATTATTTTTTTCTGGACTCAACCCTCATTGGTATAATTTATTTTATTTTATTATGGCTATTTGATTTGTTTTATATTATCTTTTAGTTTTTTTAAATAAAAATTAATATTTTGATAGAAGTTCTAAAATATTTACATTAATATTACTGTTTTAAATTTTAAATGAATAGTACATTATTCAAAATTCATAATTAATGACATTAAAAGTTATAAAATAAATCAGAAAGTCCGTTAAAAGTTGGTTTACAATGATGAACCATATCGAAAAGTCAAAATGTTTGAATAAAAGTATATTTTAATATCTTAAAAAGTCAATATAAATTAACTAGTATTTCTATATAAAAAAATTTGTAAGGTTAAAAATTATGGAGTTAATACCGTTTTTCAGTTAAGGAATTAAATAATTATTTCCGGTTAGAAAGATTGTATACTTATACATTTCATCAAATAATAAAGAAGTAAAATTGTCTAATGACACAAAAACTAATTATACCTTTAATAGTGTAAATGACACCTTTAAAAGACTTTACAATTTGTTTGAACTTTTCAAAAAAAAAAAATTAAAATTTAATTCAAATGAGAAGTCATTTTTTAAGAAAAAAATTAAATGTATAAAAATAACGTTTTAACATGGAATAAACATAAATGACCTTTTATCTAAAAATAATAAAAATAACCCCTGAATTATTTAATATTCAAGCCCATTAATTAAAAGTTAAATCATGTAGCTTCTTTCATATTGTCTAAATTTCTCGTTAGTGTTTTTTTTCCTATGTACCTTCCAATTATTCATGAAGCCAAATATCATTCTCATTAAATAAATCGTTCTCACAAGTGTACGCAGCTGGCAAAACAACAGTGTTGTTAAGAATACTAGAAATTACTGTAAAAAGAAGGGGAAAAAAAATATACTAAAATGATATGTAATATAGAAAAAGAAAAAACATTAATGTTAAGGAAGATTTGAGGAAAACAAGGAAAATGGTAACACACCGAAATAGAAATAAAAAAAGTGCTTTTATTACATAGATGCGTGATTGTATTGATGTTTGGTAAGGAAAAGGGTACAAATGGAGAAGATTGGGTAGACGCAATTGGTATGTGTTCAGTGTCAGAGCCGAAAACGGTGAAAATGTATTATTGAACTGTATTGTGAAAGAGAAAGAAAGAAACGATGCGAGCAAAAGATACATAAACAAGAAAAGAAGAGTAGTAACAGTAAGTGAGGAGTGAGTGAATGAGTGAATAAGACCCTCTAACGCACTCAACTCAAATCAATTCTCTCTGGGTAAGTTCTTCACTACTGTCACCTGAATCTTCCATTTTTTATTCAATTTAAGGGATTTCACTGTTGCCCTTATAAAATCAAACAATTGGGTTTTCTGAATTTTGCTCCTTTAATTGTGGGTGCCGCCTCCACCGCTTCATTATCACATTCTCAGTTGTATGCTAGTTGTAGTTTGTTTTTCAGATTTATTCTATAATATTCGCTCAATAACAAAATCTACGCCTTTGGGGTACATAAAGTTTGAATTTTCAATTTTCCTTGGAGTTTATTTTATTTATTTATTTGTTTATTTTTTATAATTCAACTAGAGATTGTGGCATTAAATTGCGATTAACATACATATACGTGTTTCAGGTTACAAAAGAACTGGATCTGCAGCATTGAAATTTCTGTATTCTTCTGGAGAATATATAGTCCAATCTCGTGCTGTTGTTTTCTGCTGAGGGTCCTCTGGTTTACAATTGAAGTTAAAACTGTGAATGGTTGTTGTGTGTTGGAATGGTAGTTTTTTTTCTTGATGATGATTCTCAGTGCAGAAAAAGGGTTTGTGAACTCAATTAAGTTAATGTTATTGAAGTAGAAGAATGGTCTAATAATCTGAAAGGTCAATTTGTGTATTTGAGTCTGAAGACTGATCAGATGGGAAGAGAAAATGATTTAGCAAGGACAAAGGAAGAAGTCAGTGATGATGGTTCCTCGAGTGTTGAGAATGTTGATTTAGAATCTCATGCTCGAATTAGTCTGGACAAGGAAGGCTCGGAAACTTGTCGTGTGTGCCAATGTACTGAATCTGATAAAAGGGCAGATGCGGCGCTAGAATTTTTGGGCATCACCCCAGGTTCAGAACTGTGTAAAAGCAAGGGAGAAGTAGGGTGTGATGGCAATGGAATTCCCAGAAATATGTCTCTTAACAGAAATATTGAAAAAAGTACAGGGATGGTGGAATTTGTAAGCCCTGATGGGGAGGTTTTCATTTGTAAAAGCGATTTGGAACTTGGTTTGTCTCATCAAGATAGACTAATTGAACTGGGATGTTCTTGTAAAAACGATCTTGCTTTAGTACATTATGCTTGTGCACTCAAGTGGTTTGTCAACCATGGATCTACCATTTGTGAAATATGTGGACATATAGCAAATAATATCAGAGTTTCTGACTTCAATAAGGTTGTTGGTGCTTTGAAGGAGTATGAGGTATTGAGGGAAAGAACTGCTAGTGGTGATCCTGGTCCCGCACAAGCTCATGCAAATGACGGTGTGGATCCTGATGCAGTGGCTGCTATTCGGAGGCAACGGCTAAGTGAGATTGCACTGTGGTTTTGTCCTCATAATAGCAGTACCAATAACAACATTAGCAATGTGGACACAGTTTCACAGGTTGCTTCTGAGCAGCCTTTGAGTATTGTTACTGAAGATGCTGTCCCTGTACAGAATACTGCAACTAAATGGGCCGTGGAGGGTACAGGTATCCTGCTTGCTACGGGGCTGCTTACTATCACCCTTGCATGGCTTATAGCCCCTCGTGTTGGAAAGGTATTTAAAATTATCAATTGGAATAAGTACCCGAACTTGCTAATATATTTGAGTGATAAATTCTTATTTGCCTTTTCTTCGCCTGAATGTTCCTGGACATGGATCCATACCATGATTGTATGCAACTACTTTTGGTTTACTTTCAACTTATGAATTTACAAAATTGTATGCTTAAACTTTGAAGAGGTTATGACAGTGATGCATTCGGTGAGGCAGCTTAATGAGTTACTCATACATAAAGGAAATATAATAGTTTGGCTCGCTATCAATTCATTGCTCTACATAATCTGTAGGGCCACCTTTTTCTCATGTGTTTCTTCATCTGCTAGACCAAATGCTAACTCTTTTTTACAGAAGCTGCTTTCATCCTTATTCAATATTCTACCAGTCTTTTTTAGTAAAAAATACATTGTGGAAAGTCAATAACTGGATCATAACTCGGAAGAATGATGGGAATTATATGGGACAGAAAATTGCTAATGGACTTTAGTTTGTCCACTGAGTTGAAATTTAGTCTGGTATTCTGTATAATGATCACCTATATGGGTTTTATGCCTCCATTTAAGACTGGTAAAGGAAAAGGTCATATGGTCAATGTCTAATATATAGGTCTGAAGCTGTGGTCTTTCCTCTGCTTCATAGTAGTTTAGTCAGCACTTCTTGGTCTGTTATAAGGGGCAGTTTTGAAGATTTTTAGGTTATATTTGAGAGTTGGGAGGAGAAGGGAGCAGTTGATTAAAAGGAAAATAAAAGTGGAAAGGAGTGAAAAAGAATGAGGGGTCAAGTAAATACCTCTCCTACATGATAATCCTTCATTTTCCTCCCCGTTTCAACAAACTCCCACACAATGCTTAAGTTTACTCAATCTTACCCTCCATCTAAAACACCCTTAAAAATTATCTTTGAGAATCTCATTTATGTGTGCAAACAATGGTGTCAAGGTAAAATGCAATTTGGGGCAATAGAAAGATGTTGTTAATTATTAAAATTGAATGGTCATTTATCAATGTGGTGTATACTGTGAAGTTTGTTCATTTTTATGGTTGTTACATGATTCATTTACATTCAGTCCTTACGATATCTAGTAATCTGTTTAATATTTGTAACTAAAAAGTATGATTTAGACTAGAATGGGTGGCATATAAACCCTGCAATCATGTCATCTTCAGTTTTTGAAGATTTATTTCCCAGGTGATATTATACTTTATTTAAACATCTAGTTTTTTTCAGTTTGCCTCATGGTACTGGATTAACTTTTGGTAGAGAACATTTGGGTGGGGATGTTTTTACCTTAGAGGCCTTTCCTGTCCAGTTTCATCTTTCTGCTTTGCTCAACTCACCATTAGCTTCTTTTATTCTATTATTCACGGTCTTTCTATACTGAGACTTTCATTTTTGGGTAGATTTGAAGAACAGAAAAACAATCCCTTTTATTACTACCTACTTGATTGTATATTTCTGTTAGCCAATTATGATAGGTCGTTCTCTATGATAGCAAGATTAATACAAATCACTTATTGCAATTTCATGGGCCTCCTGTCACATTTTCTCTTGATATGCATGATGTGTGCACATCTAGCTAAGAAAAAATTATGTCACTTGTCTTTGCATAGCAAGGTGGATATTTTCCTTTTGAGCAATTGTTTTTAGCATTACACAGCACTGGGTGTGTGCAGGCTAGAACATTTTTTGATGGTTAAGTATAGAGTATGTCACTTGTAGTTTTCTTAACTATAAAGACTGTTAAATATATAGAGACTAAATCTTATGAGGGACTTTTTTTCTATTCTTCAGTTTGTGTGGTTCAAATGTAATGCTTGTATTTTTTAGGGTGCTTTGGTCTTTAAAATTTGTTTTGGTGGTCTACTCATGGTTACTTCAAGAGGGGAACCATTTTGAATGGATAAAGTGATCAAACAACTTCATTGTTTTTTTTTTCTTTCCTTTTATTACACTTCCTTCTGTGTGTTGTCTATATATTTCTTCTTCCCTATTGATTTGGTTAGAAGCATAATGGATAATTCAACCTGTTTTTGTTGTACAGAAAACTGCTAGAAGTGGTCTTCATATCTTACTTGGAGGGGTTTGTGCTTTAGCAGTGGTCGTTTTCTTCCGCTTTGTAAGTACTTTGTGTCCCTTCCTTTGGCTCCTCTAAAAAGAATTTTTCAGATTTGGTTATGTTTGGATGGATTCAAACTCGACTATATTTTTATCCTACTCGAGTAGGATTGTCTTTGATGAAGACACGTGTGGCCTTGTACCAACATAAACATAACAATGATTTTAAAAACAATTGAAATATAAATGAAGATCCTGACTGATTAAGTTCACAATTATCATAGATCTTTGAATAGTTGAATGAATAATTTCAAAATTATGATGGCATAATCTTTGGAGTCCCACAATGAGTAGGATAATTTGAGGTTCTCCCACCTAACGAACTAGTCTTTTGGATAGGATTCTCCTCTTTTGTTTAAGTCCCAACAATTAGTGCCCTTGTTGAGTAGGATAAAGTACTTTATGTATTACTTTAAAGTCTTAAGGTTCTCACTTAATTGACTAGAATTTATGGTTGTACTATCTTCTTGTGCTTAAAAATACAATACATGGTTGATCTTAGTGGCATATACATAACTGCACTTTTTTTTTATTTCAATCCTGGTGTTAACTTGTGGTTTTGCAGTTTGTGCTTACCAGAATCAAGTATGGACCTGCACGTTATTGGGCAATCTTGTTCGTTTTCTGGTTTCTTGTGTTCGGAATATGGGCTTCAAGGACCCATAGTGCCCATACAACATGATCCCTTCGTACAGTTTAGATCTTTGTTAAGTCTTTTGTCCCTCTCAGACAAAACAAAACTGCCCTTCCTTCCCATCTCTTCTTCATTCCTTGCCATCTTGAATTTTGAGATTTTGAATATATTCATTATGATACGACTTATGGGTCTATAGATTCGCATATTTGTTCAACGTAAAATAACAATTATGTTGTTTGCAAGCTAGATTTCTGAATGCAATCCTGGGCTCCATATGTACTTGGTCATGAAAATAATGAGAATATGCCCTTACTTACAACCTGAAATATACACTAATATTTCAGTGTATATGTTGTCTTTCTTGATTGTTACAGAGTCATCCCATAAGGTTTCAGGCCACGGTTGAAGGAAAATATGCAGTTCTGAACTCAAAGATGTCATGATTCATGAATGTGTGATCAAATAATACTTCCCTTTGATTGATTGCCTACTTTTGATAAAAAAATAAAATAATGTGGAAAAAGAGGAATTTATTTGACTACTTTTTTTATCCCATAATTCAGCCAAATACCTCTGTAAAATTAAATTACTAATTAATAATCTCGTATAATTAATGCAGGAATTGTATAAAACGATAATAAAAAACAATAATCAGCTGTTGTAAAATGCAATCTCCATACATATTTGAAAAAAATGCAATCTTGGTACATATTTGAAAAAGGATTTAACATGGTGAACAAATATTTCTTTGGAAAAATAGTATCTGGCAGATAAAACTGAGGCAGAAACTGAAGTCATAAAATGTTTCCCTTCTGCAATTCATGCATGTGATCAAATCATTAAGACATTTAAAACATGCTACATTTCCAAAATCTAAGGGTGGCATTAGAAGCCACACCAATTCAACACCTTTCGATCATTGTATCTTCCTTTCCCTTTAAAATTAGTGGGCACTACAAGAAGACTGTTCAAACTAAGTCAGCATTCTGAATTACTACATTTTTTTATGGATGATACTGTTTAATACCCTACCGAAATCTATCTATCTGATAACAAGGTTGTGATTGGAGCTGGGTTAGGCGTGATCGAAAGTAGTGGAGAACCACATAACTTTACAATAATAAATAATAACACAATTACTTAGGATAAAAGTTGAAATAGTAGATTTACAAGTTAATGGATGAATGTAATCTTCTTCTATCCAATGGAAGTCTCGAAATATCATATGAATGACTTGATTGAATAGGGATCCATGTTATCCATTAATACTTTAATCGGTGAGAAACATCGGTGGAAGACTTATCAAGAAAAAGAAAACGAAAAGCCAAAGTGGAAGGTACAAAAGCAGAGTGAACTTTACAAATCTATTCGACTATTAATCATAACAAAAAGCTTTTTGTCTTCAAATTGAAAAAAATATTTTAGTTTCTTAATTTTTTCTAAAAGAAAAGAGATAAACGAAATTAAAAACATTTCACACAAGTGGTTGTGGGTTGATGCGGGTCCATTGCGTGGAAAAGGTGAGACAATGACGCTGTTCTCTTTCGTGATTCTCACCTTTCATGTTGAACTTACACAGTACACAAACATTTGTTTATATGTAGGTATGTGTCACCCTTGATCCATCTTCACTCATTTTACTGTGGCAAAGGAGATGCATAATGCATGCTGCATGGGACGGTTAGGATTCAAGAGATCCATGTGGGTTCTCGTACCACATCAAATCTTAGCCATTCCATTACCAGACATTACGTGTCTACACAAGATTTCTTTCTCACTACCAAACTAAAACGTTTCTTTCAGTTTTTGGATTTTGGCCATGTCTTTGTCAAGTTATACATAACCAGTACCTAGTCATTAAATGTGTGCAACATTATCTTAGAATTTTTCCATGGCTTATATATATACATGTAAATGCAAGTTAATGCAGATTTTACATTTTTAGTTTTAGACATCACTACCAAAGATTTTTCTGCTTCTTGTCCCACCATGAAAAGTCTCTGCCTTGGGCCGTTCATTGCTGCTAGGTACATGTTTTATTTTCTTCTACCGTTTGTATTCGTTAAGCCTGTGATTGTTCATGTAATTTTGTTTATTTGGTTATATGATGGTCAATGCAACTTGATGGGAAGTGTAATCACCCAAAAGAATAAAGAATTGCTAAATATAAGTTGGAGAAAAAACACTGCAATTTCATCAGAGTTGGTGGGCTTCTTATCCTAGTTCTTCATATTAACAGTGACCCAGTTAGTTCAAGAGCCTTTGGAGGCCATTTAACCAGACAGTGCTTCCACAAGCAAGTTCATTTCCACTCCCGTTCTATTGTTTTCTCTTCAATCTTGTAAGCCCTCTCTCTCCCTGTACCTTTTTTGGTCATGAGGTGTTCTAATTGTATTTGCTCAATTATGATGTTCTTTTTATGTGGTTTGGTTGCATGTATATGTATGGTTTATCTTGTGAAGATGTTCTGCATCTATATCAGTGTTGCCAGAATTAGAAGAGAAGCCGATATTTGATGGAGAAAAGGCTAATTTGCTTGTTAGAGATCTCAGAAAGTGCTTTGATTCAGGCAGGACAAAGAGCTATGAATGGAGGGTTTCCCAGTTGGAGGCCATTATTAAGATGTTAAAAGAGAGAGAGAAGGAAATTACTGAAGCTCTATATAAGGACCTTGCTAAACCTCAATTTGAAGCATTTATATCTGAGGTCTTCAATTTCTTGCTTCTGTTATGGAATTCTTTCCATTTGATTTTTCTCCATTCCCTTTTGTCATGATGCCATTTAATGTTTCCATTTCTCCAGTAGTCTTGTCAGCCTTACTATCTTCATGGTCACATCAGATTTGATGTAAGTGTTTCTCAATGCAGGTTTCTCAGGCAAAATCCTCATGTAATGAAGCACTTAAAGAGCTGAAACACTGGATGAAGCCTGAGAGGGTAAATTGCAAGACGAGCAATAAGTTCCAACATAGTTAAATTAATTAACAACCAAATTTCTTTTACCCTTTTAGGTGAGTACTTCAATCACTACATTTCCATCATCAGCAGAGATTGTGCCAGAACCACTGGGGGTTGTGTTGGTTATCTCAACATGGAACTTTCCTTTCTGTATGTAGATGTTCCCTTTTCATTCAATTCACATATCTATACAATGTTTCGTTATAATGGAGAACAGTTTTTCTTCTTTTCAATCGTTTTCATCACTGTGGAGGACTTCTTTTGGATGTGTAGCTGTAAATAGAAACCTTTTGCACACTTTTCTTTCTGTCAAAATTCAAATTTCACCAGTTATTTCAAGCTCTAAATTCCATCTCTTTTCTGTATATGAATTTGGAAAACGCTTTTGTCCACTTGCTTAAAATTTCAATAAATTAGAGCTAAGTCTGTGATACTTGTGCATTCTTCTCATATCACCATAATCTTTTGGTATTCATCTATCATGACTTTTCGTGTCTAATGATAATGAGTCTTCAGTATTCATATCCTTTTTTTTGGAGGGTGATGCTTACTCTAATTGTTGACTTGGCTTTTTTTCTATGTACTTTTCTTTCCATTGATTTGTGATTTGTGCTAACTTCCAATCTTCAGTGTTATCAATGGATCCAGTCATTGGAGCCATTTCTGCGGGTAACACAGTGGTCCTAAAACCATCAGAAATTGCTCCTGCAACATCATCACTGCTTGCAAATTTGATCGAACAATATTTAGACAACTCTGCCATAAGAGTTGTTGAAGGGGCTGTTCCTGAAACAACTGCACTCCTGGAGCAGAAGTGGGATAAGATACTTTATACAGGTAACTTGTCTTCTAATATTTTATTCATATCCTACAACAAAGAGATTCATTTTAAGATGTCTGAAATTTGGATCTGATTAAAGCTGTTTCATATAAATGTCTGATCCTATTAACACGTACTTATTATAAGTTAAGTCCAGAAATTTGAGTCAACACAGTTGAAAATTTCATTCTATAATTAACAAGTCAAATGCATATAGCTCATTTAGCATGCCTGCTTCGCTACAAGATTCCATGCATAATCAACCTGCAAAGCTTTTTGCATGTATACAAGATTCCATGTAGACAAGTCAAATGTATATATAGCTTTTTGCAGGTAGTGCTAGAGTCGGTCGCATTGTCATGGCTGCAGCTGCAAAGCATCTAACACCAGTGATTCTGGAACTTGGAGGAAAGTGCCCTGCTGTTGTTGAATCGGATGTCAACTTACAAGTAACATCTTCGAAGGATCTCCTGATTTACACATCAAGTAACATATTTTCATGTATAGTAATCATTGAATTTTCAGGTTACTGCTAGGAGGATAATAGCTGGCAAGTGGGCATGCAATAGCGGACAAGCATGCATTGCTGTTGATTATATCATCACAAGAAAAGAATTTGCTCCAAAGCTGGTAAGGTTGCCTTAAAAATACGAAGTTCTGTGCACTATTAAAATATATTACTCTTGATGAATTTACACTCGACAGATAAGTGCCTTAAAAGAAGAGTTGGAACAGTTTTTTGGGAAAGATCCATTGGAATCAAAAGACATGTCACGGATTGTGTCTCCTAACCAGTTCGCACGGCTTGTGAAGCTCTTGGATGAGGATAAGGTATCTGGCAAAATTGTTGTAGGAGGTCAGAGGGATGAGAAGAAATTGTGAGTTGCATTCCCTTTTTAATTTTTAAGATTGGAATATTACCTATGCAATATCATAACATCAGTTCTTCCTTTATATTGCAGAAAAATTTCCCCAACTATCCTATTGGATGTTCCTGAAGATGCTTTGGTAATGCAGGATGAGATATTTGGGCCAATAATGCCAATAATAACAGTGAGTACTAGATCACTATGAAAAAGTACATTTTGAGACATGTTGACAAGGATCATGTTTTCGCTGTATCATGTCTTTTGAGACAAGTATCATGTCTCAAAACAAGGAACATGTTTTCGCTGCATCAATCAAACTTTACATGATATGGTACATTGAGACATGTTGACAAGGATCATGTACTATCAATCTTCCTTACTCCGTTTTGCATACCACTGTTATTTCCAACCAAATTAACTCTTACAAAATTTTATTTTGGAAGGATTTCATACTCATAGAATGTTATATTTTTGCAGGTAGACAACATAGAAGATTGCTACAGTATAATCAAATCAAAGCCAAAACCTCTTGCTGCATATCTCTTCACAAACAATGAGCAGCTGAAGAAGGATTATGTGGATAAGATTTCTTCAGGAGGGATGCTCATCAACGACGCTGTCCTCCATGTAGTTATTCTCTTCCTAAAATTAACACATGAATTATTGTTGTCTGCTATCATAATATATATTTTTTAATTATCATCATATTTTTTTCATAAATCAATTATTTCCTTAAAGTTCTCCATATATAAAAGTACAAAGAAAAGTTGTGTCTTTTTGACATCTTTCATTGGCATACATAAAATTATTCAATTTAGCTTGAGAGAATTTCGGGCAGTTCCTGATATAAGTTGACTTGAATAAATAATTGAAGAAAACCATTGGTTTTAGCATTGTAGAACAAATAATCCTTTAATCCTATCAAAGGAAGTAACTCATGCAGTTGTGGTATGAATCTTACAAATGAATGTCAAAATTGAAGTGTTTTTTCAGAGTACTAATTAAGTTCCTTAGTTATACAGTTATATTTATGATTGAGGATGAACATGCATTGGAAGCTTTTCTAAGTTTCAATATTTTTGCAAGGTGAGAGTTGAATCTCATTTTTGTCTTAAAACATGAAGTGATTCGTGTCAAGCTTCGATTCATAGATTCAAATAACACAAGATGAAACAAGAACATAACAAAAACATACGAATCATGTGGACTGAATTATAAAGAGTTAATGAAACGTGAGTATATAATTCAGCACTAAACGAAATTGAACCTATAACTTAAGATGTTTGAGACTTCACAACCTAAATTTTGTGTGGGCGTGGAATGAAATGAAAACTTAAAATCCTGTGCACATATAATCATGAAATGAAATCAAAACCTTAAATTTAAGCTAGTTTATACATGCACTTAAATGTGTTAATATGTAGACACTAATCTGTGCTTGCAGGTTGCAACTCGTGGTTTGCCTTTTGGAGGAGTTGAAGAGAGTGGAATGGGTTGTTACCATGGAAAATTCTCTTTTGATAGTTTCAGCCATAGGAAGCCAGTTCTCTATAGAAGTTTTGATGCAGATTCATCCATAAGGTACCCCCCATACACACCTCAGAAGGAAAAATTATTGAAGACCATTATCAGTGGCAATATTGTTCAAATAATTCTTGCTCTTTTTGGATGGTCTTAAGGAGAAGGAATGCTAGGATTCTTTTTAAAATGTTCATGAATTAGAAAGTACTAAAACAATGTGCTTGGACAGTAACTTGTGCCTTCCAATTTGTAGAAGTGGCAAAATTTAATTACAATTTTTCCCGCACAAGTTTTCAATCTCATGAATTTGTTCTTTGATTGCCATTAAATTATTGATTGAGATATCAAGATAATGTGCCTTCTTTGATAGAATAGGGTGTGGTAACACAACATAACTTCAATGCAGCCTTTTTTGATTGTTTTTCTGTCGTTAAAATTGAATCATATCAAATATTACCGTTAAAAGTAAGTTGAAAACTAACAAAAAATAGTTGGATACTTTTGTGTGTTTCCTTGTTTTTTTATATTATTTGTTTTCAGATTTTTCAAATATTTGTACAACAAACAGAGAAAAAAAAACAGTTTTTAGTATTTTCTGTTCAAATCTTTGAAAATAAAAGATTACATTTTATTCTTGTTATACCCTTACTTCATGAGATCAAATTTACATCCAAGATGATAGATTCTCAGCAAAAGTTGAATCTTCTTGGTAATGTAAAAACTTTGTTCATAGATACTTTTCAAACTTTCATGTCCCCACTAAACTTCTATCATCCAACTTTCCTAATTTTTTTCTAATATTGAAAAGTGCTTGTTCACAGGGTTTGACATGTTTTAATTGATTCCAATTCCATTTTTTTAAACTTTCTATTGTTTTCAGGCATGCTAAACTTACTATAATTTCTCACTAAAACTTTCCACAATTCAATTTTTTTTATTTACCTCTTTTTCGCCACATATCCATCTCACTTCACATTTATCTCTCTCTGTTTTATCTCACATAGTTAGAATTATTGTTTTTGAGAAACATGATTCAAATGAATGAAAAGTAAAATAAAAAATAAAAATGAATGAACGTGTGAAATTGATGGAATGAAAGAGATGTTGTAGCTCAAACAATGGTAAAAGCAAAATAAGAGGGAAAAAAGTGTAACTTTTCCTCTTTTATTGATTAGTTAATTTATATAAAGACAAGGTAACAAAGTTGTTTATAAGTTGGGTTTGAATTTAACAAGTTGGTGTGGGAAAACCTTTTAATATATACCTAATTTTTAATGTGATTTTTCTGTGACTATTTTAAAAAATAAGAAAGTTATCAGTATTCCAAAAAAATCACAACTTTAAAAAATTAGCTAAGGAAAGGAGTTTGTTTGGATTAATTTTATCGTTAATTTTTTTAAGAAAAGAAAAGAACAGAAATAGAATAGATTAACTTTTTCATAAATTAAACTAATTTTATCGTTGCCACCATTGGTCCTCTTAACTCCCACCACTTTCTGCTATTCAAACGTCATCGTTTTGTCGGTGTTAATGTGCTATCTCCATCTCTAATATTACCACTACTGCCACCACTCCTCTAAGTTTATAAATGTTAAAATTATAACTTTTATTATTATATTTTGTTATTTTATTGGATTGCATTTTATTAAAATTATATTTAAGTTTTATTAGGATTGTATTTAAAAAAGTTAGAATTAAATTTTATTAGATTCCTGGAACAACTCTTCCTTCCTAATAAACAACAAGAAAATTGAAATTCAAACTTCATCACCAATAATTTGGGGTCATGGAAAAAACAGGTTTATTTTCTAACATATATTTATTAGTAAGTGCATTTTAATTGTTTACAAATTTATAAAATAAATTAAACTTAAAAATATCATAGGTGACAACGGTTATGATACACAATCGTTGTTGTATGCCATTTTAGATAACGATTCTTACATCAAATGTTACTCAAAGTAGTTTGAAAAAAAAAAATTTAGAAATAAAATTACGATGATTAGTACCAGATCTATAATAATTTTTCTACTTTCAACGATGATTATTGCATGAATCGTCATCAAAAGCACTTAAAAAGTAAATATATAAACAAAAACATGTTAAGAGATGATGGTAATGATGGTAATGATTATAAAAATAATCATATCACAATAAAATGATAACAATTATAAAATAACAATCCTTGTTGTATTTTAAATAAACAACAATAATTATAACTATTATTATTACTTATAATTTTAAAGACATTGAATCAACAACTATAATTAAATTTCTATTACAAACTTGTTTCAATGATGTTAAAAACACTTTTTTTCTAATTAATAGTGAATTATTTAAAACTAATTATTTCGATTATGTTATTTAGTTTTAACTATTATATATTTTCTATTGTAGTGTTGAATTATTACTATTATAATATATATAATTACGTTAAAAATATAATATAATTAAATAAACATTATATTTTTATTATGTTGATTATTTATGTTAAAGTATAATAAAATCTACTTTATTTAATAAAGCACTAAAATATGTAATATAAATAGAAGAAGAAAATAAATATAAAAATTTAACATTTAAAATAACTATATTTGAGTGATGTTTAAAAACTTTAAAACAAAAAAAATACTAGTTTGACACAAATATTCACTTTATATCTTATTACATTATTTTTAGTTAATAAGATTATTAAAAATGTGTTCACAATACACTGTTTATAAGATTATTGCATTTACTTTAAACAATAAAAACTAAAATACTTAGTTGTTTAAATTTATAAGGATTAAAAATATTATAAATAGAATAATAAAAACTAGAAGATATTATTTTTAAATGTAAAAACTAAAATTTTATGTTTGTTTAATTATAAAAAAGTTATTAAAAAAATAGATTCAACCACTTAAAATAAAATATATCAAGTTTTTGGCTGCAGCGTTGGAAGGAGACAAGAAAGAAGTTTCCCAGAAGCTAACAGAGTCTCATTCTGAACAACACACAACAGTGTTTCCAGTTCCAGTTCCAGTTCCAATCTTTTCTTTCATTTACTCAAAAGGGTTGTGATAATTTTTGCAGACTAAGTTCAGTGTTGATGCTTTATGAGGAAGAAAGGAACTAGAAGCTACAGCATGAGAAGCAATCCCACTTCCAATTCCAATGCCAAGGTTGTTCTGTTCTTTCCTCCTTCCTAAACCCAAACCCAATCCCAGGTTGTCATTTATATTCCCAGAAACTAATACCAACAATTGAAGCAAAAGCAATACCCATGAATCCCATCTTTCACGGACAAGGACAAAACCAACTCTTTCAACAAGAATCCAGAATTGTGATTTAAACTTAACCCCACCACCATTCTTCAGCTTCTTTCATCCATACATTTAAACATAATTAAACAAAATAATAGAAGAAAGAAACTTTTGGTTGGATCTAGAGAGAGAAGAGGATCAAGATGGGGAAAGTAGAGATGGTGCTTGCAATGATGATGTTGTTCAACATGTCTTCTTGTTCGGCTTGGTTTGGTAATAAACACAAAAGTGGAAGGAACTCAATTCTCCCAAGTCATGCCACGTCATCATCATGTCCAAGGCTATTGAATCCCGCTGGCTCTTCTGTTGTGATCCCTCTTCATGGCAACGTTTATCCTGTTGGGTAGGTACATAACTTATTAGCAAGTCTTCTTTCATGTTTTGGGGTTCTCTGGTTCAGAACTTTTTCATATGAGTATAGCAAAACAACTTTAGTTATTTCTTCCTATCTAATTGAAGTTAAACATCTATAGGATATTGATATTCTAGTACAAGTCATTTTTTGTTGTTGATTCCAATGTTTGCAGGTTCTATAATGTTACTCTGAATATCGGTCAGCCACCAAGGCCTTATTTTCTTGATGTGGACACGGGTAGTGACCTCACATGGCTCCAGTGTGATGCCCCTTGTACCCATTGCTCTGAGGTATTATTATCATTTCAGTACCTATATGACTAAAAAATGTTTTGAGATTGAAAAACTCATTCTTGCTTATAGTACTACACTGCATATAGGATGCCTGTAATCTTGATTGGTTGAATTGAATTTGTTGCTTACTTTTTCAGACACCCCATCCACTCTACAGGCCTAGCAATGACTTTGTTCCTTGCAAGGATCCCCTTTGTGCATCCTTGCAGCCCTCTGAAGACTACGACTGTGAGAACCCTGATCAATGTGACTATGAAATTAATTATGCAGATCAGTACTCAACCTTCGGTGTGCTTCTGAATGATGTCTACCTTCTTAACTTTACCAAT
>Ga0209489_104085_pt1 | contig 27387 bp, 12 predicted proteins | sample SiratrowhiteBW_FD_187527 | JGI IMG/M metagenome (GOLD analysis project Ga0209489, IMG submission 187527) | Root nodule microbial communities of legume samples collected from California, USA - Siratro white BW (SPAdes) (version 2) | ecosystem: Host-associated > Plants > Roots > Nodule | place... | reverse complement strand
ATCATATTATTACAATAATATTATTACTATTTATTAATATGATTAATACTAATAATAATATAATTATTAATAATATTAATAATATTATATTTTAATACTATATTATTAATATTGTTATTAATATAATTACTATTATTATTAATATTAATAATAATAATATTATTATTATTTTAATACTATTAATATTATACTTACTAATATGACAAAAATAATAATTACAAGAGTCATGATAAGAATATTATTAATGAGTATATGATTGCAAATTTGGTGTTGGTGGTGGTTATGACTTGTGTATGTATGCTGAAAGACTTGGGCTTGCATCCTTCTGTCAACACTTTGGTGTAAAAAAATATTTTATACTTAGATACGGATTTTTGGTTCTTTTCCGGATGTGTTTGAGTTCTCCAACACCTTAATCAATACCCTCTCATACTCTCTCAAGAATTTTTATTATTACTGGTTATTTTCCCAATATGTTCGAGTTCTCCAACACCTTAATCAATACTCTTTTATCCTCTCTCAAGAATTTTCATCATTATTGGTTCTTTTCCTAATGTGTTTGAGTTCTCCAACACCTTAATCAATACCCTGGTTCTTTTCCCAATGTGTTTGAGTTCTCCAACACCTTAATCAATATCCTCTCACCCTCTCTCAAGAATTTTCATCATTACCGGTTCTTCTCCCAATGTGTTTACGTTCTCTAACACCTTAATCAATATCCTCTCATCCTCTTTCATGAATTTTCATTATTATTGGTTCTTTTCTCAATGTGTTTGAGTTCTTCAACACCTTAATCAATACCCTCTCACCCTCTCTCAAGAATTTTCATCATTACTATTTTTTTCCTAATGTCTTTAAGTTCTCAAACACCTTAATCAATACCCTCTCATCATCTCTCAAGAATTATATTAGAGTCTTCATGCCATGTTATAGAATTATAAAATCTTATTTTACATTATTTACAAATATAAAATAAAAAGATAATTCAAATACGAATTCTTTTTTACAACTTATCAAGATATCTTTTAAAAATAAAATTATTATGAAAGCATTAAAACTAACATAAATAATGTCTTAAATATAATTATTCATCCTATCAATATTATCTTTAAGTTTATAAAATATATTTTTAAAAAGTATTTTAAAGTATATACTAAAACTATATTTCACATAATTTATCAAACGTTTCATAATATTGAATAATAATATATTTTTTTTAATTTAATAAAAAATTTATTAAAATTCGTAAAATAGATATTGACTAGTTTTTGGTAGCATTTGACGTACAAAATAAACTATTCATTTGATGTACAATATAAACTATTCGAATGTCTTCTATTTTAAAACAAAGTACATTGATTCCAAAGCTTAAATTTAATTCCATTAAAAACTAGTATTTGATCTCCATTTGAAAAGAAATTTATAATTTTTGTAAAAACTTGAAGCTTCAAACTTTTTGACGTATTATGGCGGAAATTATTATCCATCACTTAAAACTTCATATATGTAAAATATGTGTTATATATTACCAATAAGATTTTCCTTTTAATTTTGCATTAAAGAAAAAAAAATAAAAAATAAAAAATTAGCGAGATGTGATGTGAAATTAGAACACAGTTTAGAAAAAAATTAAAAAGGGGAATAATAAGTCGTTAGTAAGTATTAATCCTAATGAAAATCCGTGAATATAAAAAGTGGTCCCACATTAAGCTGCGATAAAAGCACCGCCGTTACGTATGCGGCGAATCGATTCTCTTTTTCTCCTCTCCCTCATCATTTATCACCGTCACGCCACTCTCCTCCAATTGCACCCATGCTTCCTTCACTTTTTCTCTTCTTTCCAACATATAATTATTTAAATTTCTCAAAAAAAAAAAAAACTTTCTTCCTCTCATCCATGTTTCCCATATGTTTCAATCAAAATATACAGAAATAATCTTACAGAATAATAACCTTCTCATCTCATTTGTAATAAATTTTTATTTTTTTCTTATTTTTTATATATTAACACGTGATTGTGAATAGCTTTAATAGAGAGAAAAAAGTCAATTAAAGGTCCTCATGTTTGTTTTGATGTGATCTCGTGCTTCATGGCTGGAGCCAATTGTGCTTTTTGCAATTGTATTTTCCCCATAGGGAATAATTTGATAATATTTTCTTTTCTGTTATTTTGATTTTCTTAAACATTTAAATATATTTGGATTTTGTTAATTTTCCTCCACTAGTAATGCTTTCAAAACTCAAACCTTAATAATTTCAACACAGTTTATTATCTTTAGTTTATTTCATGTGTGATGCATGCACCTCTTTTTTCTCGAGTGCACTTCATGCAATTTTTTATCCTTAATAATTCAACGAGAGGTTACAATTATTCACATGTTAAATACCTTAACTTCTGTTTAGTCAACTGAGACCTTAATATTTTTTCTTCAATACCTTTAAGATAAAAGAATACCAAAATAAATTAAAAAATTGAACAAAAATATATAGAAAGTAGTATATTTATGCAATCAATGTGCAGAAACGCATGCAGGTTGCAATTGATTTTACTGTTATCTTAAAAAGCTTTTTTTGGGTGGGTAAATTATAATTGTTGAATTTGTCCGAAAGCAACCAAAATAAATATGTGAGTCTGGAATACTCTTCTAATGGAAGCTATAATGCAAATTCTTGAACTGGAAAGTGACCCTTTTGCTATCTCAGTGCACCATCACGTTCTGAGAATAACAAAACTTATCATTATACTGTTGGTTATGCGCATGAAGCAACAGATCAAGCGTAAAATTCATTCCTCATAATTATCCACTGCATTTTCCTTCCCAGTCAAAGTTTCTCTCGTACAAAACATAAATATCTATATATGCACCTATTTTTCACCCACAGAACTCTAAGCTTAAATCAAATAAGACATATATTAAACCTTAGAAACTACTTATTTTTCTATTTCTTACTCTTTATATACATAAAATAACCTATAAAATAATAGTTCATCATTGTGCAAGGGAAGGAGGGAGTTTGAAATTGTAAAGTAAATAAATAAAAGAATGTGTAGGCTTATGGATGGTGATATGGAGAGATTGTGTTTGAAGAGTTGAGAACTTTGGAGGTGATTAACATGTTAGAAAGGAGGAAAGAGAGATATAAGAGCTAATCATGAATCATGATGCATTGTGTGTGTGACAGATGAGAATAAGTGGATTTCTTGCAAGGGCCAAGCAAGAGCAACAATAATAATGTCACAAACAAAACAAACCCTAAAAGAAGACAAGGACACCAAACTCTAAAAGCCAAAACCAGCTTCACAAAGTAGTGAAAAACTGTTAGATGTACTATGAGTCATTATTTTAAAAGATTCCATCACAAAGGGGCAAAAAATCAAGGCCGTTGTTATTATGATCACATGGATTGGGGACAAATAGATGCCTTCATGAAGGGGGGAGGGAAAGACTGACACAAATGCAATTAACCCATGAATATGAGCTTGTCATCACGTGAAAGATGCTCTTATTTTGGTAGTTGGATGGGAGGAATTTGTCTAAAGCTCTTATATAAGGTATCTTATGTTCTCTGGATCCAATCAAAACAAAGTTGCCCTTCTCTAACTTTCTTGAAACTGAAACCAAATTGCCCTCTACACTGAACCTATTGTAAAGTTGAAGCTGACCTTCAATTAATCTAACCACTTCTTGTTCAGAATCACCAATCAGGAATCTATCAAATTTATGGTGTTAGAGGATTGTTATTATTAAACTAGACAAAAAAAAAAAAAAAATACAACTTGTATATTGTATCAGTACTTAACAAGAAAGTTTTGGTCATAAAAATTAACTAAAATCAGTGACCCTTTTATTTTAGTTATTTTGTTTTGTGAAGAAACCTATAGAGAAGTGTGAAAATTGGACAAGTAACTATTACAGATACCATTTCTTGGATTCCTATTTTAAGAGTATCTCCTGAAAATAGATTATGCTTTGCTTTGGACATCAAACTTTGGAGGATTGGTTGGCAACTAGCTAACCTTCCACAAACCACTGGGTCAAGTAACCCCTCACCCACCACAGCACCTTGTCTTTGTCACCAAGAATCAAAATTCCATATTTCCCACTTTGTTTCCACCTTTATTTTTCCTCCTTGAATTGACCTAATCAAAAACTTTGTTCTGAGTTGAAATTTGAAAGATCCTTTGCAACTCATGATCCAAGACCCGGTTGTTTCCAATTCCTTGTTATCATTACTTTCATTGGAAGAAGGATTCCCCTTTGACTGCTTTAGGGAATAACATAATAATAACCAAGCAATAGAAGAAAGCTACTGCAAGAATAAAATTACTATTATGCTCTTCACTATTCTTGGAAATTTTAATATGTCACGCCCTTTGCTACCATTATTTTAGTTCACAATCGATTACTGTTAACTTACTTTATGGCTATAAATAAATAAAGCAGAACTTCTGCACACATCTGAAATGTGCACACATCTGAAATGGGAAGGTCACTTATTAGACTACACCCTTTCGGCTGAAAATTAGCATACTTTTTTATTTTGTATGTTTTTACCCAATATTTCAAATACTATCATATTTCCAATATTTCAAATAGTGTCATATTTAGCATTATCTTGACCATATAACCTGTTAATTAAATGTGCTACATTTATCTGATTGACTAGTTGGTATGATCTAAGCTAACCTTTTAAAAAGAGTAATTTATTATTTATCTCATCAGGTAAATTTAAAAAAAAAATAACTTTTCTTTATGAGAATAAACTTTTATTTTTTTCATTTTATAAGGAAGTACTTTTATAAGTTTAACGTACTCTTGAGAGAAAAAAATAACTTTTTAAATATTTAAAAGATTTAAAACTTTTTAACAATCCGTGAATGAAAATGCTGATGAGTAAATAAGGGATGTAGTGAAGATATAAAATTGTTATGAGGGTATTTATGAAAATTGACATCAATTGTTTGTAGGTGTGGATTCTTTGATTGTAAGCATCCGACAAAAGCAGTGGAGATGCGGGAAACCGGAACGAACAATTCAAACTGCATGGTTAAGATAAGAATAAAATATTATTATAAAATTAGATCAGCATTATTATATTAAGCCATCAATAACAGCAATACTAATAATAATAAAGGTGTGAATCTTAAACAAATAAATAAAGAAAAAAAAAAGGAATTTTGTGGAGGGAGGGGAGATTCTTAATTCTGTTGAAGATAACTGGAATCTAACGGTTGTAAAAGGTTGTCTTTTTCAGTAATAAAAAAGCTGAGAAAGAAAAACAGAAACAGAAAAGGAAAAAAGGCATCTTTCTCGTCTGTGCAATGTTCCAGACGTAATCTGAGGCAATATCGAAAGTGGGTCCACTGCACAATTGGATTCCTTATCTCTAGAACCGTGTTGAGATTGGCCCAAACCAAACACACCCTAGCGCGTGCATTTCACATGCCATATATTTTTGTTTTAGTGGTATCTGGCCAGCCTGGAAGATAGATCAGGATTCCACACCATCTTTCTAAAGCTTTCACTTCTCTACACAAACAAAATAGTTTATTATGCAAACGTTTCCATAATTTGTACGAATTGTACATGCTGAAAAGGAAATTAGTTCAAACCCTAGGTCTGTAAGATTCTTTTTCCCAGAATTAAACACTGTTTTGTCTTCTCAAAATTCTAAAAATTCCCATTTCATACAATAGCTAGTACAAATCTTACTGTTATTAAAACTTCTTTATCTTTATAACCTTTTTCAATACTTCCTTACTTTAAATCACCACAACTACTGTTTTCATTTTGGAATCTGAAACCTCAAACTAAACCTATTCTTTGCTACAGAAAACTCAATTCAATCTTTTAGATTTGGATTTCGTAACTAAAAAAATTATTAGGTTATTTTATAGAGATTGGTTATTCACAAATTCAAGGGTGAAAAAAAATCTATTCATCAGGAATAATGGACAGTGATTTTTTTGAGTATAAGCCAGATGCATATGTTTCTTTTTCTTTTCTGTGGCATCTAAAATATTATAGTGAATGTACAAAATTTTCTATTACAACTTACCAAAGTCATCAATAGTTGGCAGACTAATTTCTGAAAATATCTTGGTGGTTTGATTATGAGATATGACTAATTGTTAAAAAATCAAAACTAGGGTTTAAATGAATGGGAGCAGAGAAGAGTCAAATCTATGGTAGGACAATATAAAATTTTATAGAAAGCTAAAGAATACTCTCGTGTAAGTAAAAAAAAATAAATTAATTAATTAATTGCTTTAGAGGTCTATGTTTTTTTTGTTAGATGAGCGTAAACTTTTTAAAATTTATTAAAATGGATAAATTTAAAAAAATAAAAAATTGATAAATTATATTTGAAAATATTTGAAGTAGTTCTTTCAAAACTTAACTTCTCTGTTAAAGTAGAAGTTATGTTGTGTTTTATAGTACTTTATTGTCACGTACATCTTCACAATCCATCAAGAATTCACAAAATGAAAATTCTAAATATGATTTTACTTTAAGACTTTTCACTCCTGCAAACTCTACAAATCACTATGTTGAAATTTGGTGAAAGTTCAATCCATAGTCATATTGGTTGTTAATAGAAATTAACCAGTGAATGATTTTAGAAGTTGTTAATTTTTTTAGAGACAGTAATTTTGTGTTGTTAAATAGACACGATCAAGGTATCATCCAATATAAGTGTACAACTTTTCAGACAAAGAGGAACTTGAATTCAAACATAACAGAGAACAACTTATGGAATTGGTTTATGTAATCTTCAAATATATTATTTTAACTTTATTTATTTTTAGAAAAAAATACATAAAAAAATCATATTTATATCGTATGATTTCTAAAAAGTAAAATTAAAAATAAAAGTTATGCATTACACGTACTACTTCATTATAAAAAAATATAAAATAATGTAATCAAAACACGAAAAATATAAAATGATGTAATCAAAAGATTTCTATTTTAATGTAAAATTAGCGTTTTGAAAATACAAATTTTTTCTTAAATATGGTGTTTCTTAAATAAAACTTACTCATATCTATAATTCTGTAAAAATCTGTCTATTTCAATAAATTTACAAAAAAAAAAAATTACACCAATATTATGGAAATTTTCTTCTAGTTTGACAAGAGATTCTGATTTTTTTTATATACTTTGAAAAACTATATCACTTATATATGAATTATTATTATTATTTTACTTTTACAATATTTTTTAACATTAAGATAGAAGTGGAAGATATTAAATAGTATAAAATGTTGTTTTCCTACGTCACAAACACCCAAGGTTTCTTAATTTTGTGATTAAAGGAGAGAAATTAGGCTATTTTGGGACCACTAAAGGATTAGACACCTTGTCACCATTTATCTTTATTCTATGCGTAAAAGATTCTCCAATATCTCGTTTTAAAGATTATTCTTTATGACTCCACATTTTTTCAAAATTGGTTCCAAAATAGTTAGCTACATATTATTTGCTGTTGACTGCTTGATATTTTACTACACCCAAATATATATTTGTTAAGCAAACTGTTAAAATAAGTTGCATTGTTAGAAGTCAAATTAGATGATTAATTAAGAGACTCAAAGATAATTGCTTCAATGGAACCATTAATATTTCCATAAAGAAAATAATCATCATCCTTTAGTAAATAAGTATTCACTATTTATATCTGAAAGTGAGAACTATTAAGGATAAAAGTGATTTTAGAATAAGAGAAAGCATTTCTCTATTTTTAAAAATATATATGCTTTAAATTAAATGAAGTTTTAATAGATATTAATTTAAATAAATAAAATTTTAAAAGTGTTAATTATATATTATAGGTAGTACATAAATATTGATCAACTAATATATAACAATGATAGAATAAATAAATGAACTTAAATAAAATTTTAGATTTAAATAAATAAATCATACATACTTGAATATAAAGTTAGCATTCAAATCAAGAAAATTCCATCATATTTCGAAAATTATTTTAATGCATTTCCTATGTCAAATTAAATATCCTTCAACTAAAATAGACTAAATTGAATTGAATTTCAAGAAGGAGGAAGAATTGGAATGTTTGTGTTTAAAAGGAGGTCGCTTAAATAAATTTTATTAAAAAAATTCTAATTGAAGGTATTATGAATAAAGTGTGTTTAAACATCAATATCTTTTAATAACACTTTATATAATAATATATAAATACATACACACATTTTTAGTCTATATAAATTTTATTCTTTATGTGACATTTATTAAATGTTTATGTGTAGAATAAAAAATCAAGCGATTTTTACTAATATTTGTTTTAATGTCAGTAAGAAATATTTTTATAAATTCGTTTAAAATAGATTAAATATATATATCCTTTATCTAAAATGGTTGGTAGTGATCAAAATTAGAAATTTTAAATTTTGGTGTGATTAAAAAAAATATCATTTATGTAAAAGTCTTTTTGAAACAAAAATTCAGACTAATATAATAAATTAACAACAACCTTCTTCAATGTTATAAAACAACAATTTCGTTGTTTTTATAATATGTTCATAGTTATGCACCGATTTAATCGAAGTATTGTATATATTGGATTTAGAGATGAAATATATTTTTGTTAAAAATAAGCACTTCAATAGAAAAAATAAAAATAGAAAACACCACCTAATGCACTTTGGTTGTTGTTACCTTTATTGATTAACGATTTACTAGCATTTGAAATGTTTCATGAAACTGCATATTCTTTAGGAGTTGGATAAAAATGGATGGAAGGTACGTATAAGAAAGGAAAATACAAAGTCGAATTTTGAAGTATTATTCAAACAACTTTTTCCTTATATTATATTTTAATCATCTTGCCGTAAATTTGGAACTTGCATGTCAAGGTCGAAGGTTTCATCCAAATCAAAATATTAATGTCACTGTTCAATAATAGTTTGCTAACTTCCAATTTTAATATCAAAAGTTTAGAGATGTTAAATATATAAAATATGTTAAAATTAATATATATATAAATTTACACATATATATACAACATTGAGGAGGTCAAAACTCTCTCACTGTATATAAGAATAGATTTATCCATTAGTTGTCCCAAACAAACAAAGAATAGTCTTGTATAAAGGGCTTTCTCATAAAACTAGTAAAATGAAATATATTAATTTTATAAATACTTTAAAAATATAAAAATAATAAACATTATGAATTTTAAATTAACTAAACATACATCTATTTAATCAAAAGACTAAATTTCTCAACTAAACATAAGCATCTGCTGGTCAACTACGCTTACTTTGAAAAAGTATCAGTTGCAACGTAAAAATATTTGAATCCATGACTTATTAAATTTTACTTATTATTATTCAGCATCTTCCTTGTATTTACATTATATGGATATGAACTATGGATCCAGAAAGGTTGTGAAAAACACAGTAGATTTACTTTAAAAGTAAATTAAGTAATTTGAAGAGTATTGTATTTAATAGAGCATGAAAATTGGAAAAAAACAAAGTACACGTGTTGGAATCTCCATGAACATATATTCCACCTTTGATAGCCTTCTCCTTCCAAAAGCAGATTATTCTTGACTAATATTAAAACCAAGATGCAAATGATGGTTCTTTCTTTGTTTTTGACAAAAGATAAAAAAATAGTTTATAATATCATATTAAAATAAGTTATCATCATTTGACTGGACCAAATTATTCTTGGTGATTCGCTGTAATGCAACATGATATATTAAATATTGAAAAAGAAAACAGGTGAATCCTATTCTTAAAATAAATAAACATTATTACACTAGTTGTTTGATAAGAGAGATAAAAGAATCTAAATTATGAATTGAAAAGTACATGTGAGACTGAATTTTGATTTTTTTTTTATTTAAAACTAATGTTTTCTATTTTTCTTTAGTTAAACAAAAAATATCATATTTTTATCTTTTTGTTTCGTTTTCTTTCCTTTATATAAACAATAATTATTTGGTTGTAAATAATAGAATGAAATGCACCTGCAATATAAAATGATAAAATAAATAAAGAAAAACCAATATTTGAATCCTACTGTCAAAAGTTAAAATAAATATAGTTCGTACACTGAACTGGTACCTCAGCCAGAGCACCTCTTAGTTTTAAATAATATTTTAGATTTCTTGGAAAGTTGTTTTTTCTTTTTTATATATTTTACTGTTTCATTCTGTATATTTATTAATTATAAAAAAAAAATTCTATCTTTGTGGATCAAAACTCAAAACACCTATCCAACTTTATTCCTTCTCTCATAATTTACTTATCCAATTATATATATATATATATATATATATATATATATATATATATATATATATGAAATACACAGTTTTTTTTTATAATTTATTCCTTCTCTCATAATTTACTTATGCATGTTTTCTTTTCTTTTAATTAAGATGATTATATATTTCTTTTACGTTTTTAAATTTATGATAAAAGATCAAAAACTATAAATATTGATAGAAGAGTTTATCTATACAACATTTTTTTTTTTAATTATATGTTTATAAATGATGTTTCATCAGGTGTGAATATAGAGTTTATTAAATATGAAAAGCGTTAAGTATTAAAAGAAACTCAGTAACAAAATAATGAGTAAAAAAATAAAAAATATACAAATACTCGTACAAGAAAGAGTCGGGAAACATAAATTAAAATATTATTATTCTTCTCTTTATTTTTTTATTTATTTTTGGGTTAACCATAAGAGTAATAAAATGTTTGTTGTTCCTTATTCAAAAAATTACATTAAATTCTTATATGTGTACATGCATTTCAACAATTTTTTTTAGTGACCATATATTATGTTTTGTAAAGAATTCAGTTGTCATGAATTGCGATAAAATATATTTATTCAGTGCAGTGATCACATGACTTTCAATTTCATCAAAATTCATGCGTATTACATCTCTCATGACTTCTAATTTGATCAAAATTCATGCATATAACATCTTTTTCAATTTATATGATAAATAACTTTCATTTTGATATTTGTAATTATTTTTCAATTATAAAATTTATTCTTCAGTATAAGCCTATTATTTCTTTGACACACATAATGTCATTTAACTTCCAAACTTTTTTCCTCTGATCGAGTGTTTAGTAGCTGATTATATATTAAAGAAAAATAAAATATTTATATAATTTAGATGAAATTATATTTGAACTGAAAAAATAAGCTGACCAAAGAACGTTTATGTAAAGTTAAGAAATAACAGTAGTAGAGAAGTTTAATGTTGTTGAAGGGGAGAATAATATTATTAGTTTGGTGAAAATAAAAGGTTTAGAAAGATGTTGGATTAAATACGCGAGGACCCGAAAGTGACTTTTAAAACCTTGTTCGTCGTTGCTCTCGTCTAATTCTCTCTTTCTCTTATTTCTCATTTTTCGCAGAATCTTGGCGTTCTGAAATTTGCCTTCACATCGAACCCACTTTCCATATTTTCTCTTTATTATTCAAGATTCCACTCTCTTCCCTTGTCCCTATTTATTGGTTTATTCCTTTCCTTCACGCTCTCTCCCTCACTGTTTCTTCATTTCTTCTGAAACAAAATCTGAATCTGAAGCGTGCACGAGAAAACACGATCCAATGGGTTCGGTTCCGGCAGAACTGAGCTTGGATTTAAGACTTCCCTTTGTTCCCAAAACCATCACCGATTTCCTCCGCCACCTCTCCTCCGCCCCTGACAGCCTCGCCGCCCTCCACGATTTCCTTGCGCGCTTGGAAGACGAGCTCCGCAAGATCCACGCCTTCAAGCGCGAGCTTCCTCTCTCCATGCTCCTCTTAAACGACGGTTAGTTCACTTCCGTTTCTTTCCTTTTCCTTATGCTCTTTCCTTCTTCCTCCAATTCACACTTCCTTTCTTTCTTTACCTCTCTGTCACAGCAATTTCACATCTTAAGGCAGAATCGCAGAAATGTCGGCCGCTTGATTCTCCTCCGGCGTTGGAGGAGTTCATTCCGTTGAAGAAAGAACATGATCGTGACGATGGACATAACCATAATCATAATAATGAGAAGGATAACGAATGCAGGGATAAGAGGAATTGGTTGAGTTCCGTTCAGCTTTGGAATAACACTACCACTAATAACAATGCATCTGATCGGAAACTACAACAACAACTTCATAAGTTAGAAACCAAGGTAGATAACTAAACCACACCACTGAGTTATATTGTATTATCTGTTATTCCAGTGTTGCTTCTCCAATCACAATTTGAGCGAAGATCCTGTAATTCTGCGTGATATAAGCGTGGATTTATTTATGAGGATGCTGCCATTTTTCACTCAAAAATGGAAAGAAAGTAATATGGATGAACCAAGATTTTGTTTCTGATTATAGTTGTTCAAGCTATCAGAGAGTAATGCTAAAGAGTTTTTTTTTTTTTTTTTTGTTGGTGATGACAGATAATTGAAGAAGGGCAATCTGTTGGTGAGGATCCTTTTCAGTCGTGTAGCAATAGAAATGGAGGAAGAAAGGCGTTTATGCCTTTCTCTAGGCACTCTTCTTCTTCATCTTCTGTGCCGGTGGCAACAGTGGACCTGGCTGCTGCAACCAAAGAAGAGAAGGAAGAGAGTGTTATGAATAGGCTTTCTCTTCAGACCCCTTCTTTTGTGAAAGAGGGGTGTGGTTCAAGGGGATCCAGAAGCAGTTCCAACAGGGCTGTTTCTTCTTCTCCTCCTCCTACTGTTCATCCCAGTTTGAGGGCATCATCGCTTCAGCAGACTGCTAGGAAGCAGAGAAGATGCTGGTCCCCTGAATTGCACAGACGATTTGTTAGTGCTTTGCAGAAACTAGGAGGTTCTCAAGGTAAGAAGTTGATTTTTGGTTTGTTGTTGTTTATTCAATCTTGGTATGAAATTGAATTTTGATCTATCTATATTTCACTTAAACTAGAAATGTCATGTTACTTTATATTTCTGATATGTCTTTTCATAATAAAAGACTCAATTTTAATCAATTTGGAAACAACAAGTTAACAAGTTAGTAGAAAAGTCCAAGAATTTGATGCTGGAATTTGTTGAAATTATAGATGTTGGTTGAAGTTAGGTAGTGTTTGTTCTGTTAGTTCACGAGTAAAGTTGTTCTTATTGGATCAGTAGACAGATACATATGAGGAATTTACATATGTCGTGTTAGGCCAAAACTAAATTATTCATCTTGAAAAACACGGATTTGGAAGGGCATGTTATATTGAACCTTGTTTGGTCCATTTGTTCTGTCAATTGCAGCGGCAACACCAAAGCAAATCAGAGAGCTGATGCAGGTTGATGGCCTGACTAACGATGAAGTGAAAAGCCACTTACAAGTGAGTTTTTATCATTTTTTCGTCCCTTTAACTGCTTATTTAGTTGTATGGTGATCATTGAGGAAAAGTTTCAAGCTAAGATTTTCATGTGTTATGAAGTTTGGATTGGGATTGATGATTGGTTATGTATGATTGCAGAAATACCGACTTCATACGCGGAGAGTTCCCGCAGCAAGTGCTAATCAGCCAGTTGTGGTTCTTGGAGGTTTGTGGATGTCTCAAGATCAGTACAATGACTCCTCAAAAGTTAGCAGTTCAGGGTCAGGTTCTCCTCAAAGTCCCCTTCATTTGACTGCAGGGTCTCGAGGAGGAACATCCCCAACTGAAGGTGACAGTATGGAAGATGATGAAGATGCAAGATCCGAGAGTTATAGTTGGAAAAGTCATATGCACAAACCTGGAAAAGTTGATGTATAGGATACTACTCTCTACCATGAATTTTGCAGATAAAAGTATACATGGGAGGAGTTTTACAACTACATAAGAATAATACATGATACATAAAAAAAGAGGATCAACGGAAAGAGGCTGTTGGAGTTTTTGAAGGTTTAGCTATACTGAGTGAGTTTTGATATGAAACTCTGAATTAAAATATCCTTTTCCTTCACTTTAAAGTTGCTCATTTTTTCTCTATCATAAAATTCTTTCGTTTCTTCCTTTTGTCATGAGAACTCTCTGATGCCCAAGAAAAAATTAATCAGTTCAATATTTAGATGGGTTTATGCATGTTTGGGTGGACATTGACTTCTCTACTCACTCGATTATTTCTCTCCCATCAGCTCAGACATTGCCTAGTTATGTGCAGAAAACTGAACAATAAATATCTCTGCCATTTCAATACTGTGTTCTGACTGGTTTTGTGAAACTGCGGCTGAAGGATTTTATTTTATTTCTTTTATAATCTCATGTTAAAAATTATAACAATAAAATAATTTATAATTCCAAACAATATCTGAAAATCAATTTAAAAATTAACTTTATTTATATTATAAAATATTTTTAGTTTTCAAAATGTAATTGAGGTGACTTTACAACTTTAGTGAGTCTCATTTAGAATTGGTTTAATTTACAAACATATTGTATTTTTATTTTTTTTTAAATTAATTTGAAACCTTTTGAAAAAAATAAATTAAGTACAAGGTAGAATTGCATGAACTGATTCTGGACAGAAACTTGATTATATCTTAAAGTGAATAAACAGCCCAAAATGTACCATGTACAAGAATTATATAAATGTTGAAAGATGCAAAACTAATTTTGCAGAATACATGAAAGTAATTTGATCTGAAAATAACTTCATTTAATATTCACATGCACTTGTTACATTCTTTACTCGTTAAAGAAAATATTTTCTTAAAGATTTGTGAAAAGTAATTCATACTAAATAAGATAAATATTTTCCAAAAGGCAAGTATAGTAGTTACTCTTTAACTGCATTGAATCAGCTAATTGCTAAATAAAATGACTTTTTTTTAACAATAATATTTAACTAGTTGCAAATTTGTAAAAAAATATTATTTTTGTATTAAATTTTTTAAGAGAATAAAAAATATTAACGTATGTTTCTAATTTTAAATGAATAAAAATATAAATAAAATACTCTTCTGGAGGTGCAAATATTAAGCTTAACCTCATTTGATGGTTTATTGATTTATGTAGTGGTTGACTTTATTTTCGTCAAGCATATTAAAGTATTCTAATTTGGCAGACAATAAATTACTTTTTCTTATGGTCAAAATTGAAGGGATTTTTTCTCAAATATAATTTCTTTCACTCAAATAAATCTTGAAATCAAACTTAACATATAATATTGGAAAATGTCAAATAATTCAACTCCAACCAAAATATACAGTTAATGATGAAGTAAAAAATAATAAAATCAAATCTATGCAAAGTAAAGTATTAAAATTAAGACTTTAATTAGCACATTCTGAGGTGAATTCATGTTAAATCATTGACTATAGGAGTTCCTTTGATGTATATTAACAGACGCATCCAAGAACCTAGTCTCAAAATTGAAAACACAGTATGCATGAAAAAAATATATTTTTCTTTCACAATGCATTTGTTATTTTCTTAATGCTGTTTAAAGTTTTAATTAATTTTTCTTTTTGTTGATTTCTCTTAAAATACTTGTGGGAGACTAATTTTGCTCATAATAACATTGATTATCATAGAATTTGTTTTCATGTTTTAGTTTTAGCATATCAAACCTAACCCAATCTACCATAAGATATTAAACCAAATAAATAAATGAAGTTACACGTGTCAAACTCTTGGAATTGTCTACTAATTTGTTGTGTTCCTCCTTCTTCATTCATTATTGGATTAGCTATGATAAATATTCAACCGTTCAATTTGCATCTCCCTAAGTCATCTTATCTTGTTGTAAAATTATTAGGGGTCATTATCTCTGAGATCCTATATCCAACCTCATTAATGATGAGTTGTTGTTATATTTAATTTAATAACAACTCTAATAATTTAAACCAGGTTGGTATATATAAGTGGGAAAAAAAAGCATCTTCCTTTCAAAACCTATTCCCAGATTTGGTGAATGAAAATCCAACATAGAAGATTAACTTTGCAAGACCATTTATATTGTTCTTATGTTTTTTTGTCCAATGTGTTGTTCGGGGCTTTGCCATTAGTTCAATAGTAATTACTATGATTATTATCGAGCAAAATTTAGAACAACTTAAAAAAAATTGTAATAGTTTTGTTTAATATTGCTTATTGTAATTAAAATTATTATTTAAAGTACATTTTAATACAAAATCAATTTTTTTTAATTTGCATTTGATTGCAGGCACTATTTTAATTAGTCAAAGGCTTGAACTTCAAACTTCATTTTGTCCTTTTACCTAACCCTAGTATCCCACATGGGAGAAAATAAAAACGTCACTTATTAATGTTTATCAATTATGAAGGATATAGGTTCATGCATGGCAAAAGAGTCACTTTCAGAAACAAAATTATAGTGGAGAATCTTGCTAACAAAATAATGAAGGAGCCCACAGTGATATTCATTCATAATTATGGTATGCATTGGGTGTTTGGTGAAATGTGAGTGAAAATGATAGAATCTCCCTCATTATCTTTACAGCTTCTAAACCAGGTTCAACTTATCCAACCAACTACCATAATTTTAAATACATCTGGTTCATTTCTAAACAACAAATGCATAGATTTCTATCTAACTACATCACATCTATTAGGAATCACATAACATCATTATCTTGTCCTTTTGTTTTCTTTTTTCCCTGTATAAACAAAAATATCTATATCAATTCAAAATTTGATTCTCAAAAAAAATTTATTTATTATGATTTGTCTTTCTTAATTTTTCCCTATCTCTATTCACATAATTAAAAAAATTTAAAAATTATGCAATATGATGGTTTCATTGGTGCTTCTAATTAATGACATTGTTATTTTATTCCAAATGACCTTAATTATTTTTTATTTCTCAATATTTAATATACCAATATCTCTCTCTATATATAAAAATTTTTTATATATATATATATATATATATATATATATATATATATATATATATTAATATATCCATTTTATGTCACTTCGACCTATGTCATAAAGTATACTGGGTTACAGAATAGTAGTAAGGTAAATCTTTCTTTGAACTTTTATGCACATGGTGATCATAAATAATCTCTTTTCCATTAAAAGCCTAACTTGTATTGTGTTACATCATAGTTTTTATTTTATTTTATTACACTGATTCCAAATATTTAATCTTAAAACCATGTGATATAATATCATCAACTTTTAACCGAAAGTTATTTTAATTTCCCATTATTTCCAACCAAAGTTACTATTATATATCCCATATGCCCTACACCTGTTCACGTGAAAACCTTATGTGGTTTCAATTTGTCTCTCCAAAATCCAAATTTAAAGTCAACTAATTAGATTTCAGAAAATCTTAACAATATTCTCTTATTGGCAGTGATGAATAGTATAGACAAAAGATGCAGATGATGATTAGGGTTAGTGTATTACATTAAGATGAAGAATGGCCAATCACATGGAAGATAGTATATATATACAGACATGACCATATTTATGCAAGCATATATATTGTCTGGTCCTACAAGAGAAAAGCTTTTCTAAGAAAGATTCTCTGGAAGAGGAGTCAAGTGGTATATATTTTTCCATCTTAGATAATATGTATGGCATGAATATGTATGAAACAAGGAAGTGCCACCAAGAGTCCACACGTTCAGATGCGTTTGGCGAAAAGGCCAACCACCACCCACCAATACACAATAAATTTTATTAATCTTTTGACCTAATTTCCCTTGGTTTGCTTTTCCAGAATCTACGTGGAATTTGCTTCGGTTGTTTCTATCTCTGCAATTTCTTGAGAATCTTGTGAATATGATAGAACATGAAGGAGAGACAAATTTGCTCTTAAGGGTCCTTTTGTATAACAATTTTTTAATCTCAAATTGATTGCTCAGACTGTGGACTTCTTTTTCAAATCTTGTTCAGATTGTATTCCTTCTAACTAGAGGATTTTATGTTTTCATGATCAATCTATTGAATATTTTAACATCTTGCAAACTAAATTATTAAAATATATTTTGTTAAAGGTTAAATTGAATTTTTTTGGCTTAATTTAATTTCATCATCTGCCCTCCAATTTCAAAAAGCTCACATTTTTTTGTCTCCAAAGTTTTTCTTGTGCATCTCAACCTTAAACTTACACAATTTCATGAATTTCTATCCAGAGTTAGTTGATCATCATGTGATATAATGAACTTTAATCTAACAATACTGAGCATTACCTTAACATTCTCTACTATTGATATGCAGTACTAATATAGTTGTTGACATTATACTTACACCTTTTTGATTTTGCTTTTAAAATACTGTAGTACACTTTTTTTCTTTATCTTTTAAATTTTATTAATGTTATTCTTACTATAACGATCTTGTTATTATTATAATTAATAGTGCAGAATGATAACCTCGTTGATAAGAATGTATACATTAGATAAATTGTATTCGATATAAAAGAAATTTTTACTTGTATGAGATTTTATTATAAAATATAAAATATTATATATATATATATATATATATATATATATATATATATATTTACTACTGTTTCTTATTTTAATATATTTTTAAAATTCATAAACATGTCTTTCAATTGTCAAAACATCTGGTCACATGTAAAATAACATAATTATAATAGACTAAACAAAACTATAAATATAGGATAACCATTAAAAAATAACAAATTGTAAAAAATGTTATTATATAAATACATTATCTCCATGCATATTTATCATATCATATACATTAAATAATATACAATCAAAACATCTTTTGGAGATACAGATGTTATGTCCGAACTAAGCAACTAACACCTGTGAGTTACATTATAGTGAGTCATTCTATTAGTACTTCTGATAAACTCAATTACCATATTCACAAGGTAGAATCATTATTGATCCTACCCAATTTGGTTTATCTCATTATAGCCTTAAGACATGTCTTTGGTATCCATTCATTATCTCTTCACCACTTGACACCACCTTAATCTACGTGACTGGGACTACTAATGGAACTTAAGATTTCATTGAATCTACTCTAGCATAGATCACAACACTAAATACAAGTTATACCTCTTCGAGTACCATGCATCTCATAAACATGTCTTAGTAAGTCATGAGAATCCCTTAGCTCTACTCGGCCTCACTCACAACTAGTAGATTATGGAGACTAACCTTTTACTCTAATCGGCCTCACATCACTTACCTCAAAGTACAAACACATAACTACCCAATAATCCTTCAATTTCACTTTGATATAAGTTAGAAAAACACCCAACAAATATGATTGATTTTTATTTTAGCAACATCTGGTCATTTGAGTGAAAATTGGCATAAATTAATTCTATTTTCACTGAGCTATTTTCACTGAGTTGTTTTCTTGAGTGAGCTTGAGCTAAAATAGGTTTGAGGCAAACTTTTTTTTTTGGAGTATGTTTCACTTGGGCAAAAAATTTCTTGCTTAAGAGAAAATTGCATGCCTTAAGTCACATAAGCACCGTCACACTTTTTGTTTGAGTGAAAATAGGTCCGAGGTTTCCCACAAATTGAGGAAACATCCATTTTCACCCCCAACAAGCAAGTTTTCTACCCTTCAAATCATCAACAAACAACAAAACAATCATCCAAAAAAAGTAACAAAGTTCAAACAAACATAACACATTACAATAACTATGACAATTGCATACAATACATCCTAGTTAGTTTTTGAACGTTAACTTTGCTAACTTGAATTTTGTTGTTTCCTTTCCTCAAATAAAAATGTTATGACACTCTTTATCTCAGAATATTAGACAACATTACGCGATGAGCATAATCTAATTGGAACAATCCTCAGAAAATAGAAACCTTTTCTAGAGAAAGTCCTAAAAATAAATAGACCTAGACTTACCCTCTCACAAAGTTGACTAAGTAGAAATCTCTCTTTCTTTATCAGCTTCTTTTAAATCTACAAATCGACACAGTTTTAGAGTAATTATCTAAAAAAAACTAAAAGAAATGTTAATAGAGAAATACAAATTTTATAAAAATGACCTATAGATTCTAGGAAGCAATTAAATAATAATATAATATTTTATACTAAGAAAAAGATAAAAAGTGTTAGAAATAGGATTCAAAGAAATAATCATTTCCTTTTCTATTATTATTTCCTTTTCTACTATGTCTTGACTATTAGGATTGCTTTGTTTATATATATTATATAAAAAAATATAAAAAAAGTTAGGGGATTTGCTACATATTTTATTTTACTAGTAATTATACTAAATTATTTACCAGTTAAATTTAATTATATAAATAACCAATATTAATTTATCATCTTAAATATTATACCCAACTAAAATTGTATTAATTTTTAATGAAATAAAAGTTAACAAAATAAATTATATAATTTAATAGATTATAGCAATAAAATATGAACTTTTGGGCTATTAATCTAATAGCTTAGAGAACCCTTTATCAAACTAATTGGCAAAATTAAACATGTTTAATATTTAAAATTCCGCAAAATAATATATATATATATATATATATATATATATATATATATATATATATATATATATATATATATATATATAATTTTTATATAAAATAAAATTGAAAAGGTTAACTAGTGAGTAAAATAGAGTTAATTTTTTTATATTTGCAAACATATATTTGGAAAATGTTCATTTTACAAATTTATTATATTCACAATAATAACATTCATAATAATATTATTATTCTCATAAAGATATTGTATAATGATGGAAAGTTGTCTAGATTGGAGTGGTTTTGGACCTAATGGAGGCAAAGGCTGGTGGAAGAAATATTTGAAGGGAAGAGTGAATGAAAATGGTTAGTCTAACTTCAAAGAGAAGCTAGAAAAACCTAACTAGTCTAGCTTCAAACATACATTTAGGGGGTGTTTGTTTTAAAAATTTACTTATGTTCACAAGAATAACATTCATAACAATATAATTCGTGCATAATGATGGAAACTTGTTTGGATTGGAGTGATTTTCGACCAGATGGAGGTTAAGGCTAGTAGAAGAAATATTTGAAGTGAAGAGTGGATGAAGATGACTAGCCTAACTTTAAAGAGAAGCTAAAGGATCCTGACTTACAAAGAAGACTCCTTATGCAAGGAGAGGATTGTCCTAAGATTACTCTTTAGAAAGAGAGATTGAGATCATATAGAATCAATCTCACATAACATTCAAAAGTAGCAAACTTTGCAAATTACAAAGGTATTTATATAATTCTAGTATGTGTTTAAACTCCAAGATTTCTGAACTAAGGGTTCTAAGTAAGGTAGTCATCTTTATTAAAATAAAATGGCTAAGTTCCAAATGGGGACGAAGTGAATTGAACTATATCATATTTTTAAAACTTAGAATGAAACTTTATTAGTCCAATCAATTTTATGATTCAATTGCTTTTTAAAACATTTTTTCCGAATCAAGAATACTTAAGAACAAGTATAATGAACAGATACAACAATAGAGTGAGAGGGGAGGAGAAATACATAGAAGCTTTTATACTAGTTCACTCCATCCAAGAGCTACATCCACTTGCCTAGACACACCAACCAAGCTCACACTGAAACAACGTTTTGCAAACATGCAACCAATACAATTTATACAAGCAACCAACTTTTGAACCCTACAAGACTGGATTTTGAACCTAGTAACATCTTGTTATTACATTGAATATGGAAACCATATCTAGAAACAACCCCACAACATGAAAACAAAAGTAAAACAATGAAACAAATTCAATTGGAACACAAAAAGCCTATCTAGGTGAAAGAATATATTTCTTTTTTTCTTCTTTTTACAATGAGAGAATGATCTTGTAATCATTCAAAGAAAACTCTAAAAAAGTTTTCTCAATTCAGTAATAACTCTATCTCAATATTTAAAAATAATTTCAAAAGCCTAGGTTTAAATTCCATGTGAAATGAATTTACAATGAGAGATTTTAAGCTATTAGTTTAAGTTATAGATTTTAAGTCATCACTTTAATGGATTAAAACTGCGTTTTAATATGTTAATTTCATTTACTCGTAAAATTCATGGATTAAATTATTATTTTAATATATTAAAATATAATAGTTCAAAATGTTAAGAGAGAACAAGAAAGTTTAATATATTAAATACTCATTTGATAATATTAAACAATTTTTTTAGAACTATTCATGGCTCTAAATAATTCTAATCGATTAAAATGATAATGTAATCAATTAAAATGTCTTATGTAACCATTTTAGACTTTAAATAATAACATTTTAATGGATTAATTTTTTAAATTAATTAAAAATGTCTTATTACAAAGATAAACATATTGAAATAACTTTCTAACACTAATTGAAAGATCAAATCACTTAAAGTAAAACTTATATTTAACGCTAATCAACACAACACCCTTTCTAAATATATCTAAGTCTTTAATCTTCAAAAATCTTCAAGGAATAGTTGGACTCGTTAAATATAGTCCAACTTCAACAACTCAACATTCTTGATAAAGCATTAACTACAACATTTCACTACAAGAAAAAAATTGTGTAGAGACCAATTTTTAGCTACCAAATAAAATAGTTACTAATTGTGATCAAAATAGTCACCAAATTAGATTTTGGTTGCTAAATAAGTACAAAATAGAAGTAATGATTGAATTTAATGACCAATTAAGTCAAATAATTAGTATCTAACATTAGCTACCAAGGTTTTAGTGACCTATACTATTAGATTCTAAATTTGTATCTAATGTTAGGCCACTAAAACCTTGGTATCTAATGTTAGATATCAATTATTTGACTTAATTGGTCACTAAATTCAATCATTACTTCTATTTTGTACTTATTTAGCAACCAAAATTTAATTTGGTGAGTATTTTGGTCACAATTAGCAACCATTTCATTTGGTAGCTAAATATTGGTCTCTAAATAGCTTTTTTCTTGTAATGTTTGTTTTTCCTTCCCTATATTTGGTCACATGAGCGAATTGTTTTAAGATCTCAACCCATTTAGCATGTCTTTTATTTAACTTTTATTGTTCCTTTGAATATTTTAGTGATTCATGATCATTGTGTATTACATATTCCTCAGGCATTAGGTAATGTTCCCAGGTATGAAGGGTCCTAACTAAAATATAAAAATCTTTGTCATAGGTAGGATAGATAAGGGAGGAAACATGAAGTTTTTCACTAAATACACAAAAGGGTATCTTGCATGTAATAATACAAAACCTATGCCAACCCCATATGCATCACATTTTAAGTCAAAAGTGTTAGAAAACTCAGGTAGAGTTTGAACATATGCATGAGTGAGCTTATCTATAAGCACTTGGAAATCTCATTCTTTATTTTTCAATTCAAAAGAATATAAGATCCTTCTTTACTAACCCATTAAGTGTTGAATCTAATGTAGAGAAGTTATTTACAAATCTCCTATAGAAACTTGCTAATCCATGAAAGCTTCTAACTTCTCCAACAATTTAGGGGGTGAGTCAATCCATGATGGCCTTGATTTTCTTAAGATCCACATGAACCCATTTTTTCTTATATTAAAACCTAAAAACACTTCATTATCTTCATAAAATATACATTTATCTACATTTGTAAAAAAAAAAATATAAGAAGTAATACGACTTTTCTTATGTATTCTAAATGGTTTTTTAAACTCTGAATAAAAATTAAAATATCATCAAAATAAACTACTAAATAGTTTTTTATACAATCCTTAAGGACATTATTCACAAGTTCCATGAATTACTGAGTGTATTAGTGAGACTAAATGACATCACTTATAACACTGTGACTATTATATAAGTAATTGTTATTAAATTATAACTTGGAAGCAATTTTTTATGCTATAAGTTTTTCTTATAAAAAATATTAATCATAAATTAAATAATAAATGTAATAAAAAGAAAAAAAATATGTATTATTATTATTATAATAAAGTATATTATTATAATAAGTTAAATAATAGAAGTATAAAATATAAGAAGTAAAACAATATGTGGGTTGGTTAGCTTTAGAAACAAAATCTATTTGATGTTTTATTCCCATAAGAAGAAGTACTTGAGAAACTTTACTTACGAATACACATAAAATTCTTCTTAAAATTTCTTTAACTCCTTTAGGTAGAGTGTTCAGTTCAAGAGAATTGCTAATACAAACTGACATACTTCTGCATAATAACATAAATGAGATTATTCAATTAAGAGAGTTTAAGTTCGTATTTGGATGATAAAATACTTTCTTTTCTAAAGATTTGTTTTTGTTTTTCTTCTTTATCACTTTTCAAACAATTGTTTTCTTCTTTTTTTCTTTTTCTCTTCTTAGCTTCATTTGTACTAAATCTTTTACTACTTAAGAAGGTGATAAATGATGAAGTACAAATTTATTTTCATTATAAATGAAAGTAATTTCATTAGTACCATCATTAGGCATAGCTTTTATTTTATCAAATTGTCATGGTCATCCTAATATAATATGACAACCTTCTGTAGAAACTATATCACATCAAATATTATCTTCATAACTTCTTATAAAAAACTTGTGGAAACTATATCACATAAAATATTACCTTCGTAATTTCCTATGAACAACTTCATCATTATATGTTGATTTACAACCATATCTCCATGTTCGTCAAGCCAATGAAGTTTAAAAGTTCTATTTTCCTTTTATCCAATGAAAACTTCGCTACCTTTTTTCTTTTAAAGCCCAAAGGAAAGAAGCCATTTGCCTCGTTACAATAAATTTGACCAATGCTCAAAGTCCACTAAGGCTTGCTATTTTCAATAATGACCTAAGCTTCATGAATTTTTTCTAGTCATGACTAAGTATTTTTTTGTTCAAACTCTTCCATTAGATAAATACTTATCGTATGTTAGATTTTTTTATTTTAATCTAAAATAAATTAATAACAAGATGTAAGTGAGGTGTTTCTTTTTAGAAAATAACATTCATTCCCATGAATATAATATAAAAAGTAAATTCTGAGAATAAAAGACTAGTAAATAAAAAATTTAATTAACAATTATATATATATATATATTGATAAAAGGGCTAGACTGTGTCTATATTAAATGCAAAACTTAGTCAAATTATATTTTTGATAACTGTTTTCTAAAATATAAATTTAACCAATCTAGTTGTTGAATTTCGTTTTCTTATTAATTAGATTACGTATACAAAATTTTATATAGTTTTAAAGTTGTTTAAAATTTTTTACATCACTTAATTTTAACGTATTACATATTATTTAAAAAAATTATTAACAAAGATTATGTACCATTCCAAAAGCTACTGGACTTACCATATATATATATATATAATTCTAAAAAAATTAATTCCTTCTTCGTAAGAATTTAGTACACAACTAAAACTTTAAATCAAAACACATAATATAAATTATTCTTTTCCTATACCAACTTATTCCTACAAAATTTTAAGATATTTAGGATTTAAGGTTTAATTTAGTTTTATTTAGTTTTAAATAATTATATAGAACTTTTTATGAAAAAAACTTATGTGTGATTTTAATAATTATTTTTATGATAAGTTATTACTTTGTATAATTTATTACTAAATTTCTACAAAAGTCAATCATATAGAAAATAAATTTGAAAATTTAAACATACATTTTGATTGTATTGTAACAAAATTTGTTAAGATGAAAATATTTTCGTAGAATTGAACACAATAAAATTTCAAAATTTGAATCCAAATTCAACCATTTTTATCCGTGTAACCTAATTTTGTTCACTCGAAAATTTATCTGCTTACATCATTTAACTCATTTATCTTTACAAAATACTTTTGCTTACATCATTTAACTCATTTATCTTTAAAAGATATACTTAGATCTTATAACGTATGAGAAATGAAACACTTATAACATGTGAGAAATGAGAAGATAGGAATTGAGATAACAATTATAATGTGTTACTTATAACATTTATAATAAACAATAAATATTTTTAATTTTTTTATATAAATAAATTAATTTTCTAATTATTCACAACAAAGAAAATCACCATAAAAGTATACATAGCACGTAAAAGACAAAATATTTTCAGATAACTAATCTTAATGCATCCATTGACATATAAAACTCCCGATGAATGAATCGTAATCACTAATATAAAAAAAATTAAATAAACCGAAAAAGAAAAAAAAAGAATGTTGTTGACTAATAATAACGAAAATATAGTAGAAGTAATTCGTGAAATTCACAAGTAACCGCATACGCCATTAAATATATATATATATATAAATGTTTGTTCCTTCATAAATTAAAACTTGAATTTGGAATATAATTAGTGTTTTTTTCTGATCTTTTTTATTATTAATTTAATATTTTCAAAAAAATTATTTCTAAACTAATTTGGGCTTATTTTTCATTCACTAGTACAAAATATACATTTAACGTCTGTCTTCAATGACGGTTAAAAGAAAAAACGACGTTATCCAAAACGCGGTAGCTTTTTTGTAAATAAATGAACAACATAATGTCGGTTACAGAAAAAAACCGTCATTGAATTCCCACTTAAGCTTTAAAATTCAAAAATTTAAAATTTTAAAATGGCGCTGATGCACCACGTCGGTTAATATGTCCTAACCGACGTGGTGAAGTCTCCCATGACGTCGGTTTGGACCACGTAACCGACGTCATGGTGACTTTGTTACTGAAATAAAAAAGGAGGGTAAAATTAGGGTACGTACCACGTCGGTTGAGAGCCCATAACCGACGTGGTGCTCTCAGTTTTACCCCCAGCGCGTTTTCACTTTCACATTTATGCTTCCTGAACTTTTCGCGCCTTCTTCCTGCACTGTTCTGGTGGCTTTCTTCCTCGTTTGCGACCTCCATTTCGTCCTCATTCAACTCCATTTCACTCTTTCTCCATCATAAAGGTTGGTAGCTACATTTTGACCGTTTCAATTTCTTTTTCAAGCTCAGTTTGTTTTGGTTTTCGTTTTTAGCTTTGAGTTCTCTTTTTCTCCTCCGTTTTCGTTTCATTTCAGTGGTTTGGTGAGTTTATTGACTCTATTTTGCGTTTGTCCGCTTTGGGGTTTGCTTGTCTCTCAGTTTTGGGTCACCACTGCATTTCGGTTTTGGGTCTCCATTGCATTTCGGTTTTGGGTCACCACTGCTCTTCAAGAGGTATGTTCTATATCGAATTTGAAGTGGAAAATTAGAATGATTATTTGGATTGAAATGGTTATATGTATGATTAGAATGCTTGTTTGAATTGCTTGTATGATTGGAAGGCTTGTATGGTTTGAATGCTTAAATGGCCTTTGTGTATAGTTTAATATCTAAGAAATGCGTTTGGGTTCTGAGTTCGGGGATGTTCGATCCCCGACAATTTGTATTTAATCTTGCTTATTTAGGGTTTTATCTGAAAATCATTCACTAGTCGTAGTGATGGATCGAAGTTGGATAAATACAAGTCGAATAAGTGATGTTTAT